>JGI20166J26741_11746474_pt1 | contig 10538 bp, 10 predicted proteins | sample TergutCu122P5_FD_26741 | JGI IMG/M metagenome (IMG submission 26741) | reverse complement strand
GCTGTTCCGTGACACGGGCGCCAGGCGGGATGAGTTGCGGACACTAGATGTTGTAGTCGTATCGGACATACGTCGCAACATCTAGTGTTCGCAAATCGCCCGCCTGGCGTTCGTGGCGCGGGACATGGTTCTGACCCACGCTCCTGGGCCGACGGGCCGGGGGCCGGGACGATGGGGACGGTCAGGCGATGGACAGGCGCGCCCGCAGCACAGCCGCCAGGCCGTCCGCCACGCTCTCCGCCTCCTCGGCCGTCGGCGCTTCCACCATGATGCGGACGACGGGCTCGGTGCCGGACGGCCGGAGCAGGATGCGGCCCCGGCCGGCCAACGCCCGGCCGGCCTCGTTGACCGCCCGGTTGACGTCGTGGTCTAAGTTGACGCGGGCCTTGTCGATGCCGGGCACGTTGAGGATGACCTGGGGCAACCGGGTCACGACGGAGGCCAGCTCGGCCAGCGGCCGGCCCGTCTCGGCCACCCGGGCCGCCACGTGCAGACCCGTCAGCACGCCGTCGCCCGTCGTGGCGTGCTCGGCCAAGATGACGTGGCCGGATTGCTCGCCGCCGAGCGTGAAACTGTTGTCGTTCATCGACTCCAAGACGTACCGGTCGCCGACTTTCGTCGTGTCGACCGTGATGCCGTGGGCCTGCATGGCCTGGATGAAACCGAGGTTGCTCATGACCGTGGCCACGACGGTGTCGAGGTGGAGCCGGCCTCGCGCCTGGAGGGCCAGGGCCAGGATGGCCAGGATTTGGTCCCCGTCCACGAGGGCGCCGGTCTGGTCGACGGCCAGGCAGCGGTCGGCGTCGCCGTCGAAGGCCAGCCCGAAGTCCGCCCGCTGTTCGACGACGGCGGCTTGGAGCGATTCGAGGTGGGTCGAGCCGCAGTCCAGGTTGATGTTGAGGCCGTCGGGCGACGTGTGGATGGGCTTGACGGTCGCGCCTTGGCCCTCGAAGGCCGCGACCGCCGTCCGCGAGGCCGCGCCGTTGGCGCCGTCCAACACGATGGTCAGCCCGCGCAACGTGTCCGGCGGGAGAGAGCCGACCAAGTGGGCGACATAGTCGTCGACGGCGGCCAGATCGACTCTCACCCGACCGACGGCGGCGCCGGTCGGCAGGTCCCAGTCGGTCCGCAGGCCCTCCTCGATGAGGTCTTCGACCTCGTCCGGCAGTTTGACCCCGCCCCGGGCGAAGAACTTGATGCCGTTGTCGGGCATGGGGTTGTGGGAGGCGGACAGCATCACGCCGAAGTCGGCCTCGCGGTCGGCCACCAGCCAGGCCAAGCCCGGCGTCGGCACCACGCCGACCTGGACGACGTCGACCCCGGCGCCGGCCAGCCCCGCCGTCACGGCCGCCTCCAGGAATTCCCCCGAGGCCCGCGTGTCGCGACCGACCAGCGCGGTCAGCCGCCCGTCGGCACCCTTGCCCAGAACCCGGGCGGCGCTGATGGACAGATTGAGCGCCAGGCCCGCCGTCAGCACCGGCCCGTTGGCCAGGCCCCGGACACCGTCGGTGCCGAACAGGCGCGCCATGTCAGCGCTTCGAGTACTGCGGCGCTTTGCGGGCCTTCTTGAGGCCGGCTTTCTTGCGTTCCTTGACCCGGGCGTCCCGCGTCAGCAGGCCGGCTTTCTTCAGCGCGGGGCGCGACCGCTCGGTGTCGGCGTCGTTGAGGGCGCGGGCGATGCCCAGCCTCAACGCGCCCGCCTGACCGGTCACCCCGCCGCCCGTGATCCGGGCCACGACGTCGTAGGAGCCCAGGACCGCCACGGCCTCGAACGGCTCCTTGATCTCTTGCTGGTGCAGCTTGTTGGGGAAGTAATCGTCGAGCGAGCGCCCGTTGATCGACCACTGGCCCGTTCCCGGGATTAGGCGCACGCGGGCCACGGCCTCCTTGCGGCGCCCGGTGCCCGAGGAATTCTGGACGATGGCGGGCCGGCCCGTCGTCTGGGGCGCTGCGTCCCCCCCCGCCTCGGCGCGATAGGCGATCTCACGGTCCTGGTCGTCCGTGAAAGTGAAATCCTGGGCGGCGCTGTCGCCGGCCTCGTCGAGGGCGACCTCAGTCTCGGGCACTGACATTCCTTGGGGTTCCTTGCATCGTTTACTGGGCGACCTGGGTGATCGTGAAAAGCTTGGGCTGCTGCGCGGCGTGGGGATGCTCGGAGCCGGCGTAGACCTTGAGCTTGCCCAACTGCTGACGCGACAACTTGTTCTTGGGCAGCATGCCCCAGACGGCGCGCTCGACCGCCTTGCGCGGATCGGTCGCCAACAACGAGCCGTACGAGACCAGCCGCAGCCCGCCGGGGTAGCCCGAGTGCCGGGTGGCCATCTTGTCGGTCCGCTTCTGGCCGGTCAGCGCGATCTTGCCGGCGTTGACGACGACGACGAAATCGCCGGTGTCGATGTGCCGCGCGTACTGGGGCTTGTGCTTGCCGCGCAGGAGCGTGGCGCAGGTCACGGCGAGGCGGCCCAGAACGACATCCTGGGCGTCAATGACATGCCAGTTGCGGGAGACCTCTCCCGGCTTCGGGCTGTAGGTGGACACGACCTCGACCAATCTTCCTGTCATGAGACTCATTCGGTTGGCCCATCCCACCCGGCGACAAGAGCCGCCCAGGCTGAGCGCAACAGCGCGCCACTTTACCTGTCCCGGTCCAGAGCGGTCAAAAAGCCGCCCGATAGACCGCCCAGGCGACCGTCAGGCGAGGGTTCCGTGTTAACCTGCCGTGCATCGCGCCGCGTCCCCATAATTCCGCCCGCCGGAAGCGGGGCCCTCAGAAGGACGACCCACCGTGAAGCCACGTCTGACCACGCTCGCCCCCCTCGCCGCCCTGGGCGTCGCCCTGCTGGCCGGTTGCTCGATCGGCCACGACGAGCCGGCGGCGCCCGCCATCACGTTCGGCACCGACGGCCAGCCCTCGCTGCTGCCGGCCAGCCAGGCCGCGCCGGCGACCCAGCTGCAGGTCAAGGTCTTGACCCCGGGCGACGGCCCGCGGGTGGAGGAAGGCCAGGAGGTCCAAGTCCTCTACACCGGCTGGCTCTGGCCTAGCGGCGTGCTGTTCGACAGCGCCTACCAACGGGGCACGCCCATCACCTTCCCCCTGGCCCGCGGCACGCTGATCGACGGCTGGGTCGACGGCCTCGTGGGCCAGAGAGTCGGCTCGACCGTCGAGATCGTCATCCCCCCGGACAAGGCTTACGGCAGCCAGGCGGTCGGCGGCGTGCCGGCCAATTCGACGCTCGTCTTCGTGGTCGACATCCTGAGCGCTGCGGCGCCTTCGGCCGCGGCGACCGCTGCGGCGACGCCGTAGGACCGCCGCGACCGATCCCGTCAGAGCGGCTCAGCGCAGGCGAACGGCCTCGAAGCGGTGGGCCGGGGCCACGAGTTGGTCCTGGGCGGCCACCAGTCGGAGTTCGCGCTGACCGGACCGGGCCGTCGCCTCCAGAATCGAGTACACGACCGAGGCGGTCTGGCCCAGGGCGCCGGCCAGCGAGCCGGAGCCCAACAGCGTGGCCAAGAAGACGGCGCTCGTGACGTCGCCCGAGCCGGTGAAAGTCCGGTTCAGCAGGGGTGTGGTGACGAGCCAGGCCTCGTCCCGCCGGACGGCCGCCATCGAGATCGTCTCGGGCGCGGCGTCCTGGGCGATGGCGCTGGTCACCAACACGGTCTCGGGGCCCAGGGCGATCAGCCCGTCCGCGGCGGCCAGCAGGTCGTCCACCGTCTTCGTCTCCGTGCCCATCAAGAAGTCCAACTCGAACTGGTTGGGCGTCACGATGTCGGCCACGGGCACCACGTGGTCGCGCAGGAAACCGGGAATGCCCGAGGCCACGTAGAAGCCCCGCCCGACGTCGCCCATGACCGGGTCGCAGCAGTAGACGGCCCTGGGACTCCGTTCCTTGACCAGGGCGACGGCGTCCAGGATCGTCTGCCCCATCTCCTCGCTGCCCTGATATCCCGAAAGGACGGCGTCGACGCCGGCCAGCGCCCCGCGCTCGTCCACTCCCCGGATGACGTCGGCCACCTCGGCGGCCTTGAAGACCGGCCCGCGCCACGACTGGTAAGCGGTGGTGTTGGAGTAGTGGACCGTGAGCACGGGATAGACCTCGACGCCGAGCCGCATGAGGGCGAAGGCGGCCGCCGAGTTGCCGACGTGGCCGTAGGCCACCGAGGACTGGATCGAGAGAATGGTTACCACGGGCGCCAGCCTAGGGCACATGGGGGGCCCTTCGACCTCGCGAGGAGCGGGGGTCGAAGCGCCGTGGCGGCCGGCAGGGATGGCAGGGATGGGCGGCCGGCTGGCCCCGACACCTGCGCGACGCGCCTGGTCAGGCAGGATCTCCGAGGAATTTGGCCCAAACAGTGGGCAGGGACGGTCCCGCGACGGCAGACTTGGCCCATGCTGTTCAGCCTTCACGGGCGGCCCTGATGTCTGTGCCCCCCCACCCTTACGACGACCTCCGTTTCACCGCCCTGGCCCACCGGGGCGGTCGCGGCCTGCCGGACAACGCCGACCGGGAGAACACCGTGGCGGCCTTCCGCGCGGCCTGTGACCTCGGCTGTCGCTGCCTGGAAACCGACGTCCGGGTCACCCGTGACGGCGTGCCCGTCCTGTTCCACGACCCCACCACGGACCGACTGACCGGCGAACCCGGCACGATCGAAGGCCGGACGGCCCACGACGTGGCCCGGTTGCGCCTCGGCGGCGAGCCCGTGGCCACCCTCGACGACCTCCTGGAGGCTTTCCCCGAGGCCCGCCTCAACGTCGACCTCAAGGGGCCCGGCAGCGCCGACGCGGTGGCGCGGGTCCTGGCCCGCCACCGGGCGGCCCGCCGGGTGCTGGTCAACTCGTTCTCGCCCGCCCGGCTGAGCCGCTTCCGCGCGCTGACCCGGGGCCACGTGGCCACGGGGGTGTCGGTCCCCGGCATCGCCTGGACCCGCTTCGTCCCGCTCCTGCCGACGGTCCTCAACTCTCCCGGCGTGGTCCTCCAGATCCCCGTCGTCCAGAAGGTCGGCGCCTTCGAGCTGACGGTCTGCCAGTCCGACCTGATCGCCCGGGCCCACGCCGCCGGCCGCGGCGTCCACGTCTGGACGGTCGACGGCGCCGAGACGATGAACCGCCTGATCGACTGGGGAGTCGACGGCATCGTCACGGACCGCCCCGACACTCTCAAGGAGGTCCTTCTGGCCCGGGACCTGTGGGAGGCGGACCGTGCCTGACCAACGTCTCGTCGGGCCCGACGACAGCCTCCCGCCGGCCGCCTCGCCGACGGCCGGCGACGCGGCCGGCCGCGACCTCGGCGACCAGGGCGCCAACCGCAAGACGGTAGTGGCCTGGGCCTTGTGGGATTGGGGCACCCAGCCCTTCAACACCGTCATCACGACGTTCGTCTTCTCCGTTTACATCACCTCCCAGGCCTTCGGCAGCACCGACGCCAATTCGGTCAAGCTGTCGATCTCGACGGCTGTCGCCGGCTTCTTCATCGCCGCCCTGGCGCCCGTCTTGGGCCAGAACGCCGACCGCCACGGCCGCACCGTCCGTGACCTGCGGCTGCTGACCTGGGCGGTGGCGGTGATCTCCGCCGCCCTCTACTTCGTCGCCCCCCGCCCGGCGTTCCTCTGGGCCGGGCTGGGGCTCTTGGCACTGGGCACCGTCGTCTCGGAGATCGCCGGCGTCAACTACAACTCCCTGCTCAACCGCGTGGCCTCGGCCAGGAATGTCGGCAAGGTCTCCGGTTTTGGCTGGGGCATGGGCTACCTCGGCGGCATTCTCGTGCTCTTGGCCCTGTACTTCTTGTTCATCAAGCCCGAGGTCACCATCCTCGGCATCGCCAACACCGACTCGATGGGCATCCGGCTGTCGATGATCCTCTGCGGGGTGTGGACGCTGCTGTTCACCATCCCGACGTTCCTGGCGCTGCGCGACCGGCCGCCGCCGGCCGGCGTCCATCGCCACGCCCGCGCCGGCCTGGTCGAGTCGTACGTCTCGCTGGGCCGGACGATCCGAAACCTGTGGCGCCACCAGCGCCCGACCCTGGCCTTCCTGGCGGCTTCGGCCCTGTTCCGCGACGGACTGGCCGGCGTCTTCGCCTTCGGCGCCGTCATCGCCGCCGGCACCTTCGGCTTCGACGCCGGCACGGTCATCATCTTCGGCGCGGCCGCCAACATAGTCGCCGGGGTGGCGACCATGCTGGTCGGCCTGCTCGACGACAAGCTCGGGCCCAAAGCCGTCATCATCGGGACGCTGGCCGTCCTCGTCGCCTGCGGTGTCGGCGTCTTCGTGCTCCACGACCGAGGCCCGCTGGTCTTCTGGGTCCTCGGGCTGCTGATGTCGGCCTGCGTCGGCCCCGCCCAGGCCGCCTCGCGCAGCTTCCTGGCCCGGCTCGTGCCGACCGGGCGCAGCGGCGAGATCTTCGGCCTGTACGCGACGACCGGCCGTGTGGTCAGCTTCCTGTCGCCCGTTATGTTCGGCGCCATGATCGGCCTGGGCCACCTCGTCTTGGGGTCCGACACCCAGACCCAGTATTGGGGTATTCTCGGCGTCGTCCTCGTCTTGGCCTGCGGTTTGGCCGTCACTATCCCTGTTCGAGCAGCGTCCGAACACGCAGAGTGGGCCGAGGAAGCGAGCGGCGGTCCGAATCGTTGAAGTCCTGGGGACGGTCACGCCCGGCGCCTCCGGCGTCGGGGTTCTTCGTCACGCGCACCGAGCCAGATGGCGGCCTGGGCCCAAGAACGCGCTGGTCGGGGACGACCGGCGCGCCCACTGGGCTTCGCCGGAGTCGGCCCGCCTCAGCCGCAGCACCGTGGTGAGCCATACCACGGTGCTGGGCTTGTGGGTGGCCACGCTGTGTCCCAGTCGGCACATGGTGGCAACCCAAGCAATCTGAACGAGAGCTTAACGTTAGGACGGCCACTACCAGCCGAAGGCAAGGACTAGACTCAACCTGGCGTCAACCCTCCGGACGGCGCTGAGTACCGTCTCCTTCCTTATCTTTGTCTATCAGGGAACAAAAGGGGTGGATTAGGTGTTCTCCTTCTCGCAGACCCACAGAAGGAGAGTTCGTGCCGATCAAGACGGAGATCCCGCAGAAGAAGGACATCGTGACGACCGAGGCCACTGACCAAGAGGTGTTCGCGCCGCGTGTCAGTGTGCGCTATGGGTGCGAGCACAACCACAGTTTCGCGCTCACCTTCGCCGAGGACGCGCCAGCGCCCAGCCACTGGGATTGCCCGCGGTGCGGCCAGACTGCCCTCCGCCAAGACGGCGTGCCCTGCGCGGCGCCCGTCGCCAAGCCCGCCCGCAGCCACTGGGACCGCCTGCTGCAGCGTCGGACCATCACGGAACTCGAGACTCTCCTGGCCGAGCGGCTGCGCGAGTTGCGCCAAGAGGCGCCTTCGGCCTGACGCGGGTCGGACGACCAACCTGCCACGACCGCCTGCCTCGCCCCGGCCTCCCGCGAGCGCGTCCGGGGCGAGCCGCGTGAAAGCAGGCCCGTCAGGGCCGCAGTAGGTTCTTGACGGCGGCCAGGCGATGGTGGAGTCCCCACAGGGTCGTCCGCGCCATGGCTTCGAGCACGATGCGACCGCTCATCTTCGAGACCCCGGCGGTGCGCTCGACGAAGTCGATCGGCACTTCGACGACCGTGAAACCCCGCTGGATGGCCTGCCACGTCAGGTCGACCTGGAAGTTGTACCCGCTGGACGAGATCGACGGCATGATGGCCCGCAGCGTGTCGGCGCGGAAGGCGTTGAAGCCGCCCGTGATGTCCTTCAGCGGGATGCCCAGCATCAGGCGGGTCCAGAGCGAGCCGCCGCGTGACAGGAGTTCCCGGGACTTGGGCCAGTTGACGACCGACCCGCCCTCGACGTAGCGCGAGCCCTTGACCATGTCGGCGGTCTCGAGCGCCGCCAGGAGGCGGGGCAGTTGCTCCGGCTGGTGGGAGCCGTCGGCGTCGTGCTCGACCAGGACGTCGAAGCCCTGCCCCAGGCCCCAGGCGAAGCCGGCCAGGTAGGCCGCGCCCAAACCTTCCTTGCCCCGGCGGTGCATCACGTGGATGTGGTCGTCCGCGTCCGCCAGCCGGTCCGCCAGCCGGCCGGTGCCGTCCGGGCTGTTGTCGTCGGCGATGAGGATATGGGCCTCGGGCACGGCGGCGCGCAGACGAGCCGTCAGCGGGCCGATGTTCTCGGCCTCGTCGTAGGTCGGGATGATCACAAGGACCCGGTCCAACCGGGCGCTGTCCGTCATAGTGGAGCCTCTTCCTTTTCAAGCGGCGAGCCGACGGCGCCACGCTACCAAGGCCAGGACCAATCCGGGGCCAAGCACGAGCGTCCCCTCAATGGCCCGCCGGTGGGCCACGGCGGGGGTCAAGCCCGTCCGCAAGGGCACAGTCACGCTCGTGGTGGCCGATCGGCGCAGGGCGGCCTGCCAGCGGTGGCGGCCGTCGGGGCCGATCCAGCCGGACAGGGAGTTGGTCGTGGCCACGAGGACGTCGCGCCGCGCCTCCATCGCCCGGATCGCCGTGATGGCGTCCTGCTGGGCCATCTGGCCGGTGCCCGTCAGGGCCGAGTTGTTGGTCTGGACGGTCACGATCTGGGCGCCGGGCAGGCTGGCGTCGCCCTTCAGCATCTCGTCGGCCGTGTCGTCGTAGCCGACCTCGAAGCACAGCAGCACGCCGACGGGAATCGTCCGGCCGTCGGTCAGCCGTGCGACGACGACGCCGGGGCCGTCGCCGGGCAGCGTCTGGTAGCCGACCAGGCTCAACACCGGGAACAGCGGCTGCAGCACGGAGCGCAGTGGCACCCACTCGCCGAACGGCACGATGTCCTTCTTGTGGTACGACGCGGTCATCCCCACCCCCGGGTACCACCAGGACGACGTCGTGTAGCGCGTCTCGTCGGCCGGCATCTCCGTCAGACCGCCGACCAGGATGGGCGCCCGCGCGATCGAGGAGGCGGCGTCGATCAACCGAGCCGTCTCGGCGTCGCGCGCCGGGTCGGTGTCGACGGACGTCTCCGGCCAGACCACGAAGTCGGGCGCGACCAACTGGCCCGTGTTGACCCTCGCCATCAAGGCGATGGTCTCCGCCAGGGAGTTGTGGGTCGTCGTCCGGAACGGGCCGATGGCGTCCAGGCCGACGCCGGGGACGTTGCCTTGGACCAGGCCGACCGTGACGGTTGGACCGGCGGCGGCGGGCAGGTACTGACCGCCCGCCCAACCGCCCAGGCCGACCAGGCAGAACACCACCCAGGCGACGACGGCCCGTCGCGCCACCGACAACAACTGCAAGGGCTGGAGGGCGTCCTGCAGCACCTGGGGCAAGGGCACGGGGGCGACCGCCGGGGTGACCACGCGCCGGGACGCCTGCCCCGGGCCGACCGGTTGACCCGGGCCGACGCCCGCCGCGCGCTCGGTTGGGGCGGGCTCGCCGTCGACGTCGTGCCCGTCGGCACCGTGCTGGGCAGCCGTCGCGGCCACCGCCGCGATCGGCGCCGTCCTCGGCTCGGCGAACAATTCGTTCAGTTTGAGCCGACCGGCGCGCTTGGCCTCGACCAGCGACTGCGCCGCCCACGGCAGCGAGAAAGCGGTGGCGGCGATCAGCCAGGAGACGCCCGTGGCCGAGGCCAAGGGAAACCAGCCGTCGATCGGCGTGCCGGCGGCGGCGTAGGCCAGGCGCCCCCAGGGGAAACCGCCCAAGGGCCAGCGGCCGGCGACGAATTCGACCACGATCCAGGCCGAGGCGGCGACAACGGGCCAGCCCGGGAACCGGCCCAACCAGGTCAAGGCCCAGCCCGCCGCCCCGCACCAGACCGCCATGACCGCCACCAGCGCCGGCATGGCCCCCCAGATCTCGACGACCAGCATCCACCGGATGAGCACGCCGAAGAACCCGACGCCGAAGAGATAGCCCAAGCCGAAGCCGGCGCGCAGGCGGGGACGGCGGACGGCGGTCAGCCAGCCGAGCAGCCCCAGGCCCACGGGCATCAGCGGCCAGGCGCCGACCGGCGGGAAGGCCAGGCCCACGAGCGCCCCGGCCCCCAGGGCGACGCACGCGCTCAGCAGGCGGCGGCGTCGCGTGGACGCGGGCGAGGGCATGGGGACGATTATGCCTCGGGCGCGAGTGTGGGTCCGAACGCCGTTCCGACCGAGGCGTGACGTCACGGAAGCAGTCAGAGTCACCCCGGATAGGCCGAACGCCGTTCCGGCCGGGGCGTGACAGAGGGATGGCACGTTTGTCCCCCGGCGTCTGCGACTCCGGACCGTCCCCCAGTCAGGTTCTAGGCCGGGATGTCGCGTCGGCGGAAGCCGACCAGCCCGACCGCCATGATGGCCACGGCGACGACCGCCATGATCAGGACCGGAGGCCAGCTCATGGCCTCGGCCGGGAGCCGGGGCGTGCCCGTGAAGGGGATGGCCTTCATCACCCACGACGGCAGCTTGAGGTCCGGGCCGAAGAGGACCAGGAACCACATCACGCCGATCAGGGCCCAGGCGACCGAGTTGGCCAGCCGGGGCCACCAGCCCAGGCCGAGGACGACGAAGCTGATCA
>JGI20166J26741_11746363_pt1 | contig 10538 bp, 8 predicted proteins | sample TergutCu122P5_FD_26741 | JGI IMG/M metagenome (IMG submission 26741) | reverse complement strand
CAAGGGTGGTAGGTCGTCAGCCAAATGCACCTGCCGCCTTTACCCCAGGAGAAATCCCTGGTACTCACTTTCAGAGGCTGAGTCGACCTCAGGGCACATGCTTCTGTCGGGGGTACCACAGAAAAAATCCCCAGTGACACCACCGGGAATCGATCCCGGGACCGTCCGACTAGTAGCACAGCGCCTTAACCACTATGCCTCCCCAGGCCCCACTAAAGAACTAATTACAAGAAATTCTTTAGTCAAAGCAAACAATTGGGTTTATTTGAGAGAAATAATACATATACCAACAAACCAACTCAAAAACTAAGTAATGAAATCAACATAGTACTGGACTTCCCATCATGGTAACTACCTCAAACTTCAATTTCTTAATCTTTACATGTTAGTGAAGTACAATACTACATTTTCTTTAATGAGGCACTGTCTGTACAGAAAGAAGGATTAGCTATGAGCCCCCTCCCCATCTCTGTTATTTTCCTGCATTTCTCCTGCAGTACGTAGTGCACTGTTACATTATCAATATTTTGTACGAAATCTCAAATGGTCAGATATTTCAGATATGTAGATGATACCCTTATTGTCTTAAGTGACTGTAAAGATAATACACATGACATGTTCAACATATTTAATAACAATGTCAAAATTTACCATTCATCATGGAATTGGAATCAAGCAACAAAATCATGGTTCCTACATATCACTATTCACAATCACAATATGGAACTTTTGACATTTTGTAAAGCCACTTCCACTGACAGTATTATGTACCACTAGTCATTTGGGGGGGAGCCACAGTTAAATAATTAGTGAACAGAAAGAACCTATCAACTATTTACCTAGTCACACGGCAACATTATTATGACATCATATCTCACAATAATTAGGGTTTGTGTACAGTGATAGGCTTTGGTAGTAGTCATGTTGAATCTTTGGTTTCTATAACCACTCAGCTAATGACGTACGTAATAATGGAAATATATTTGTAGCAGCAGTGGTCACTCTGACCAAGCAAAATCAGTTGTATTCCTCCGAACTATGGTAACCCTACCTACCAGACTATATGGTCCCGTAACCCAGAAGACCAAAACCTAAATGTATTCTACATTGTTCATTGCATCTACAGCACAACCCTAAGGAATGATAGTATAAATAATATTTACAGAAACAAGAACAAAGAAAATTCCATGTCAAATTCATGTGATAGGCATTTACATAACTCATTTCTTCTGGATCTCAGAAAACACGTGACCAGTAACTGTATATTATTCATCACAATTAGTGTTATTCCATGAAGTCTAGTTATAATTCTTCAAAAGGTTACTATTTTTTCTTCCCTCTTCCCCTAAAAATACAACAAATCTGCTACTTGGAATAAAATCCAGTACCTACTTCTCTACTCCTGGTGTAAGAAGTGAGGTACTCACAACACTGTTGATAGGATGTTACACTGTGTTAATCAGCACATAGGTACCAGTGTTTCGGAGGAGGGTAGTGCCTCCAAAATATCTGTCAGTGTTTACCAGTTGACATGACAGAACATCCCAGAAGACCCGATCTTCAGTATTAGTACAATTACATTTAAGTGACTTGAGACTCTCATTGCCATATGTAAAGCACAGGGCCTTCTAGATATTATACTGTGTCACCAGATATTAAAAAATAGCAGTGTTTTGATAGACACTGCAGCATATTCTTCTGAAAAGTTGTTAATTTATATTATTTTGCAATAGTGCAATACTAAAAAACTATGAAAAAAAGTCACATTTGTATCACCATCATAGGCTCCATTTGTAACTTACTACATCCCAAACTTCATACGCAGCTTCCATGTTGCTTTTGAGTGGTGGTGTACATGTGGTTTGTTCAAACATGGTTTCATATTACATGAGTTCCACCTGTGTGACACACGTTATTTACAAGAACAGCATTACAGATGTGCTGGAATTGGTGTTAGTCGAGGAGTTTAATTAACAGAATTCAAGCAGACACTGCGTACTACTACCTATGACATCAAACATGTACAGTCGTTGCTACACAGGCAATTGAAATTTATGGAACAACATTAGTAATTACCTTGAAGTTTTCCATCGCAAAACTGCGTGCGCATGCGTGTGTGTGTGTGTGTGTACGCATTTTTCACGTCCACGATGCATATGCGCCCTGCCCCACCTCAAACTCAATTAATCCCCCTAACACTACTGTCATCACAAATTAAAAATACCTCTTAACTTTACAATTTTTAAATCTGAACCGTACTTTGTCAGGTTAAACATCTGGAAATATTTTCAAAGCATCAGATTCAAGTTTCTCACAATTGTGACTGTCAAGGCAACAGTTTTGCGAGTTGTCCAGCCACTCAGTTTTGTAGCCTGCTGCCTCCATTCTGAAGGTACCCTTATGATGAAGGCAGCAGATTCCTCCAAAAATTGGTACCCATTTATAAAACTACATGGTGTATTCCCAGAATGTTGATCTACAATTTTCAAATACACAGTACATAATCTTAATATTCACTGGCCCTTAGAACCACAAATTTCACACAAGCCTATTATGATAACAGTAAAATAGAATGCGAGTTAACTAAGTTAACTAATAGGAGTAACCAGAAAAATATAAGTGAAATATGAAGCAACCATTGAGTGGTAGTGTGAGAATGGCTTCTAGTGACGTTTTCCACAATTCCATGAAGAGTACATATACTGTCCAATAGCAACAAATTTTTTCAGTCATTTCATTGGGAAGAATACCATATTTAGAGAACATAAGAATTTTTATTCCTACTTCATCATCTGAAAATTGGGGACGGTAATATAATCTCTCTCTCTCTCTCATGCATGCACGCGCGCGCACACACACACACAGATATATATGTTCTAGATTGGTATTTTTCTGGAAACTGAAGACTGTGAATGGGTTACTGTGTATTCTGGGAAATATGGCACATGAAGGTAAAACAGTAATGGAAATGGGCTATTACTATTTTCTTGGGTTATCAATGGTAAGTTAAAAACCTATGTTGCAGAGATGTGCTCTGCCTTTATCATCAAGTTCAGTGCATGAAGTGATCATTACTTGTTGATTTACAAGTATATCCCAGGTCTTTGAAGCAATGGTTTTCTAACTCAGCACTGATGCTGCTGATTGCCAGAAAGAATTTTTATTTGCTGTGAAAGCTTCAAACACTACATAGATGAATGTAAAAAATTAAAAACTGCTATACGTAGCTTCCTTCCATCCAATTCAAAGTGCACTGAATGTATAACAGACTTGATGCTTTGCCTGCTGATGAACAACTGGCATTCCATTCTCGTTTACAATTTCGGCTTATGAAGTTCAAAATTAACAAATAGGATGCATAAAAAATTAATTAGATATTTGTGTAAATAGTTTCAAACTTGTCTACTGTCTGGTACTGGTTTGCTCCACAGGTTAGACTAGCTTACACAGACAAACAACATTTTGCAACAAAATAAAGCATTTATTTAATGATTATCACAAAAATCCACAGTAACTACACAACAAAACAACATGCCATTACATGTCAGTGTGTTACAAGTCCCTCACAACACAAGTAACTTACGAGCATCACAATACATGGCATATCACATTCTGTAAAATGGACAAAGTTTAGAAACTTTACCTGTCAATGTTCCACTGCTTCTTAGTTACCTAATCACCAATTTTGGATGTGTTATTTTGAGTGTATGCTGAAGACATTTATTGGTTTGATTTCAAGAACTACAGAAAGTGGTATGAACAACCTGGCTTCTCAAAAGAGAAGTTTCAGTATATTTCAAAAAACAGATACAAAGCCATAATTTTTAGTGCTATGAAAAATAATCACCTTTTCAAAAGTTCCCTGCAATATAAAATGTCATACTTAAAATAAGGGATCTTTGCTGGCAGTATACAATAACATGTCACAAAAGAACATTTCTATTTATAAAACACAAAAACAAAAATATTAATAAATCTGAAGAAATAGTGAAAGGAAATGCAGTAAGGATGAAATTTTGCTTTTAAAAAATTACAGCAAAAAAACCACCATGTTTTGCTTAAAAAAAAAAGCATTGCTTGAGGTCACATAAGGAGGCAGATATTTAATGACATCATTCATTTGGAAGTCAAAGGATTTAAAACTTGGACAGAATAATAAACAATTACATGGTCATTGACAAGCTTTAGTTTAACTTTAATGCAATAAATGATTCTCACCATCAATTAAGTGTCTTTACGTTACATGTGTTTGTGAACTCCTAAGAGCAGGACACATTTAACATGCTGTCTCAAGGACAACAGTTTATTCTTGTTGTGTCCATAAGAAAATAACCCAGGAATAAAAATAATGTTCATTGCCTCCAGTGAACAATATGAACAAAAAGAAACTTACAGCACTTCATGCAGCGTCAACAACATGCATACCACAAAAACACATTATGTCTCATATTTAACATGAAACTGATAGTCTGATAGTCCACACACACAAAGTTTTGAAGAACAACAACACAATAAACACAGTGTACAAACAGAATGACATCTCTCACTTTGCATGTAAGAAGTTTCAAACTTTATTTTTCCTTCAGCCTTAAGGTTGCAACAGAATCCTTTCAGTGAGATCAGATCTCAGTGAGATTCAAGTACAGACATTAATATTAAAGACAAAATTTGTGCAATTCAGTATGAACACTGCATTACTGGACACCTTCCCATCATTAAAATATTGTCATCTGACAGCAACAGTAGTGCCACTGGTTATGAGGCATTGAACATATGTATCATGACAGGTCAGTCCTTGCAAATGGCTATCACCTAGCAGTCGAAAAGAAGTGGGGAACTTGTTGACCCATCCGGCTTTATTCATCTAACAGTCTGTTCAAACATCTTCCTCAGTTCCTTTCTCAACAAGTAGGTAACATTCACATATCTGATTAGAGCAAACCAAAATGAACAACATGGCACCTCAGTAAACCATACTGAGACAGGATGACTATTGATATATCACTGTAATATGCCCTCTGAAATTTGTATCACATTGTGTTACAGATAGCTGCCGCAGTCTGAAGTGTTTCAAAATCTACACTGTTTAATGCTTCAAAATTCTAAATACACTACACCCATGGAAAAACGCTTTCAGTACTAGTTTCTCTAACATTCTGATACAAGTAATTCCCTATATGTCATGCTCAACATGTCATCATATTTTACTCTGTTACAAACAACACCTTATTATGCACTAAGTGTGTTAATATGATATACTGGCAAGGGATCAGAGAGACAATCATCAAGAAAACATTAGAAAAGTAGCTAAAACTGAACTTCTCAAGGTAGAAATTGTGTGGTTGTCATCACTAAAGCAGTCCATACCATTTGCCTTCCACAGGTTACTTCAATGCCCAGTCTTTACTACGCAATAAAAAGACTGTTAACTAACCCAAACTGCAGAACAATTAAATGCAGTCCATACCCTTGAACTATATTGTATATATTACACATCATTTTACTCCCTGAACTTACATAGTGAATAAAGATCTTTACCATTAATTTCCCCCTTGTATGATGGTCTGTAGTTTGGTAGATAGGTTTCAACATTTTGGGGGTCTTGCTACCACCATCATGTACATTCTAGAAGACCCTGTAATGTTGATTTTTACTCCATTTTTAGGTTAATACAAACTATTCTGCTTCAAGCTTAACTAAGTCGGAGAACATCATCTGAAATATGTGTATAAATATACACTAGGAATTCCATTTCTGAATGTTTATGGCAAAACATTTTATGATTAGTCTGGAACCTTGAACCGTATCCATAAGCTAGGCTAATTCTTAAAATGCTGCATCTCAGAAAGTGGTCATTCTTTCATGTTTAGGCAAGCATGAACCCAGTTTGAGCAGCTCATTAGGAAGAATTTGTCTTAATCAATGGAGCAGTGAAATACCTAACAATTTAACTCTACAAGTGCCAAGTGTAAAAAATGTTGACCTCATCTGCTTGTGATGCTGGAGTTGAAAATTCCAATTTTGACAACAACAGCACTGTCTTGCAGCATATGACATCTGCTGCCAATTTATCAGAACTACACAATCAAGGAACACTGAAGAAATTCTTGCCTAACTACACAAAGTCCTTAATGAGATGTTATACATACCATAGACCCAAGAAAGAAGAGCAGCTGTAACATCCATAAATAGCAGCTTGCACTGCAGGAGTTAAAGGTGGTACTTCTAGGGTGTAAATAATTCCTTTGATCATTAAATTGGTCAGCTATATATACAAACTGGTAAATCTCGTAAAATATCACTGAGTTGCTATTATGTGAGGAACAAGCATGTCTGACATATCCTAAATGTTCAACACTATGAATAAAACCCATGCATACATATTATGACATCACAATTAAAGTTATCCTACAAAGCAGCTCACAAACAACAGACATACATACTGTAATACAATTCAGGTTAAAAGAGTACAGCTTGATATCTGTTGACTTCCTAATTTACCATTTCTCATACCCATCATCCACTATTCAGCACCAATATTTCTGTATCTATTGTCATCTTGTGTATTGGGTCATCATCACCTGTCTGACACATCACTTCCTGTCACTCTACTACAAACAACCCTATGGAAAGGTCACAAACCACTCATTTACCAGTGTTGTGTTTTACTTTACTTAGACGGATGGTGACTCACCCTGAAAGAAGTGAACTACTATGCATACTATATTTTTACAACAACAAAATTATTGTTAAATTAGCCTTTATTGGTGTAAATAAGTTGTGAGCTGATGTTTATGACTTCTCTGAGACAAATTTTCTTCACAACATACAAGCCTATCGCTTTGTACTTGCTGCACTTTCAAATGACTGATTAACAACAGATATTTCAGGCCTGCCTTACACAAGGAACAAAACAAGAAACTGCATCTAAAAGTGTAGCCACCAATAAATTTCTATAAACCTGCCTAGCTTCGTATAACACAATAAATGCAATAATAGATCCCAAAATACCTTTGACAGAAAATAGAGGACTACCAACTTCATGAACATGGTACTTAAAAGAATAAAAAAATACACATCTAATACCATCCTCATATATCTGAAACTCATGATGTTCTGTACTCTTGCTGCAAGACTTATGACAATGATTTAACTGCATTATTTTCATACAGTATTGAGGAATATTGTTGGGAACTTACTCATTTCAGTTAGCATCACCTAGCCAAAAGAGATGATGGGGGGACCTATCAATATTTTCACGTCACTCCTGTAACACAGAAACTCCGAAGTAACCCACTTCAAAATAGCAGTATTCATATTTACACAGGACACAGGATTGATAAGTCCCTTTTCCTTTTCTTACACAAAATTTAACCGGCAAGAAAATTGTGCCGAATTTGAAGCTTTCACAGCTAACATATGCAATGAAGTCTTCTTTGGCAGTAAGCCACGTGAAAATAAAATTGGGTTCTAGACTTCTGAAGAACAACGCTGCCCCCATTATCAGGGTCTGATGTAATGAGTGACACAGCTCTTGTGTTTACTACATCATTGCTCTTGGACAGAATGCTGGGCCTTAAGAGCAACTATGCACATTAACACAACAAACAGCCACCTCACATGATGGAGGCCTGGAAGAGTCTCCAGAATATTGGAAATGAAGAAATTCATTGTCCGAAAGCTGGTCATCCAAAAACACTTCACAATTAGTATATTCTTAATCACAATTATAGTTTTGCGGGATTCTTATCAGCATTATGAACAGCAATTAAAAATCTTATTCAATATACAGTGAAACCTCGACCCATCATTTCTGAAGATATCATGGAGAAAAAACAGTACATGAATGAAAATGACAGTTGCAGGAAAAGCAATAATGTGTCACAAATACCAGAAAAAAAATGAAAGTTTTACATTTTGCACTTAGGAATACAAAAATAATAAACAAAGTTATATTAATAACAGCATGCAAATAATTTTTTTCCCCCCTGAGGAATCTGACAGCTACCTACTTCAAAACCTTACATTTGAGACAAATAGTGCCGATTCAAAGTTCATGTTCATCACACCCAGCAATGCTGTGTGCATAAAAGAATGATTTAAGAGTTTCATAATCAACACAAGCTTTGGCAAAATCTGTACTGTGCTGCTGCAACCCACATGATCACCACACAACTCATCACTGTGTGGCAGACACAGCGTCTACAGATGTATACGATTGAAGGTGACATATTTCCCAACATACATACACACATATCCAGTCCTTGTGGAAGGCATCATGCTTGTACAGTTTGGTGCATAATGCACAAATTGTATGTACCATAGAAATGATGTATCTTGCAGTTGAGTGGCACAGTTGTCCACAAACAACAAAATGTTTATATCTTGCACACCAAATGAAGCATCCAGTAACCTTAAAAACTCCATACAATGGCTGTTTTCATCCGTGCTTATTTGCGTAGTATTTCACATTTTTAAAACAATGTGAGTTCACTGATTTTCCGGCCATGATTGGCATGAATAAGAATAGGAGTAGTAATAATAAATTATGCTATTTCAATTGCCAATTTCAAGGAAAACCAACAATACGATGTGAAACAATACTACAGCAATGACAGTAGAACGGTTCACATGTTTGCCACCTTACAACCAATCCTCTCCATCACCCGCTGCTCAACCATCATTCACACTTGGCTGACACATGGCAACATTTCATAAGTGAATGGAAATTACTGTCAAAGGCCAGTTGCCGCTATGCTTTGCCATGTTTTTCTCAGAAATGATAATTTTGGGAATACTGTTGGTGAGGACAAGGAATTCTGAATGACTGATGTGAGAAAATGACACTTTGAGGAACTACACATCTAATATAATTATACAATCTTCATTTGGGTCCAGAAGTCAGCAATACTTGCAGGAAAACTACACATGTGGGAATGAAGGACAGAGGTTTCACTGTATTAAAAAACTCCACTTCTTTTCTCTCATTTCTTCTTGTAACAGCAAGAATCATCAGTTCAAATCCACTGAATTACCACTGCCGTATGTTTAACATAAGAGGCCAGGTGAGTAGAATGCTTTGTACTGAGAGTTCAACATTGCAATGTTATCATATTAAAAGAAAGCATGTGTTACATAACTAGACTAAAAATACATTGCTTCAATCATACAAAAACACTAATTTCTTTTACACACACACACACACACACACACACACACACACCACACATGAATTAAACACATGCTGCTGTGTGTACACTTTACAGTAACATGGTTTACAAATTCAAAATGCCGAAACAGACAGACTTTAGTTTTCTACATAAGGTAGACACATTTGTGGGGAAAACAGCAGATTATTGTGACAGGTCTTGAAGGCAGATAAAATGATGGGAGAAAACACACAAAGAGTCTCTACTAATGCCACCATGCAACTACAACACCCCTGATCATAACGGAACTTGCAACATGCATTTAAAAAAACAAAATTAACTTAGTACAAATATGCGGAAGCCCTTTGTAATTTCTTAGTTCAGCCCTTCATTAGTTACTTGGATGCCATAAATGAGTTCCAGCTATACTTCTTTAGGGGCCTTGGGGGCATTGTTATTGTTCAGCATTTGGTCAATTCGACTTTGTAACTGCTCGATATTCATGTCATTGCTAGCATGAGGTGGTGGCCCTGCAACTGCCACTTCTGGCAACTGCACAGCAGGTGCTGGCCGTAAATTTGAGCTGCCAGCAAATGACGTGGCAGACTGAATATAACCCAACTGCTGCTCAGGACTTGTCATGGACTTGGAACTACTCTTCAAGATGGGCAACCTGTCTGCTACAGGAAGGGCGTTTGAGCTACTTGGTGAGCTGCGTACCTTGTTATCAGCAATTTCCTGGTTCATCAACGGCTGCTGCAAAACATTCACTTGGCTATCTGCATTCAAGCCATTGTCCCGAGCGGCGACACCTGCTGGTGAAGAAACTGATGATGCAGGTGAAGGTAATTGAGCTGCATTAGAGTCCTTCGCAGGAGAATTAAGGCTATTGTCTGCATCATGTTTGTGTTCTGGAGGCTTCTCTGCAGGCTGTGGAGGATTTCTATGGTACAATTCCAGTTCCTTCTGAAAGTTGGCAGATTGAAACAATTGCTATATGCCATACTTCAACAGCAACTGATATTAAACATTAAAGCACACAAGAATTTTCAAAGAGTTCTTGAATATCACATTTCATCACAAGAAGTTAATTCACAAACCCTCATCTTTCATCACAAAATCTGATAAAAATAAATCCCCATGCATTTCACACACTCCAATCTTACATGATAACTCAAAAATGCTGTCACTGAAGTCCAAAGGAGCGCCAAACTCCAAATTGCATAAGAAGATGTATTTGGTATGTAGTATCACTGCTATATATATAACATGAGAAACATGTATGCAACAATTTCATGTTTTCACCATGCATTTTCAAGTCAATCACCTTTATTTTCTGACTAATGCACTTAATTGTATAAAACTCATAAGGTTAAAATCTACATGTAT
>JGI20166J26741_11746252_pt1 | contig 10540 bp, 7 predicted proteins | sample TergutCu122P5_FD_26741 | JGI IMG/M metagenome (IMG submission 26741) | reverse complement strand
GGCGACGAAGTCGGCGATGACGTCAGGTTCGCCTGTGCCCTCGACGAAGGTCATCGCCGGCGGGAACCCGGCCTCGCGGCGTTGCTCCAGTTCCCGTGTTGCGAACCCCCCGGGATCGACTCGCAGAAGTGCCTGGACGGCGGGTGCATGCGCGTCACCGACGACGCAGACCGTGCCGCCCCGGCTGCCTGGGCGCACCAGTGCGACGGCCGCGAACCAGCGACGGACGGCCTCCTCGGACGCCCGCAGGTCGCTGCGCGACAGCATCAGGTCGGCGTCCAGTAGCACGGCGGCGGCGTAGCCAGCGTCCGGCGACGGCTCGGCGCCCGGCGTCGCGACGACGAGAGCCGGCTGGTCGCCGACACGGGCAACCACATGGTCGCCCGACGAGTCGACGACGCGGAAACCCGGGAAGGCCCGTCCAAGCTCTTCCGCGGTGCGACCGGAGCCCACTACCGGGGCACGCAGGGTGCGCCCACCGCACACCTGACATTGCCAGCCCGTGACGATGCGCCCGCACCAGCGGCAGGTAAGAAGATGACCGCTGCTGCCAGACCCGGCGCCGCGTGAGCGCCCAGCGGCGACGGGGCCATGGCAGTCGGGGCAGCGAACCGGGGTGCGGCAACGCTGGCAGGCCAGAGCCACCAGGTAGCCGGCCCGCGCCACTTGCACCAGCACGGGACCAGCGGCAAGGCCCGTCCTGATGGCTCTGGCCGCCTGCACCGGCAGACGTACTCCGGCGGTTGTCGGTTCTGCGACTGCTCGTATTGCCGGGGCGTGGGCGCGCCGGTGCTCCGGCGGGTCCTCGATGACCCCGAGCCAGCCTCGCTCTATCCACAGCTGCGCCTCGCAACTGCGCGCGGGCCCCAGCAAGAGCAGTGCGCAGCCGGCCTGGACGGCCCGCAGCGCGGCTACCGTCCGCGCGTGAGGGTAGGGCGCCCGCGGATCGGCATACAGGTCGTTGCCGTCGTCGAGCAAGACGATCAGGCCGAGGTCGTCGATCGGCGCCATCACCGCAGATCTGGTGCCGATAACCACCTTGGCTTGACCGCGCGCCAACGCCAGGTAGTCGTGATAGCGCCGGGCCGGCCCCATCAAGGCGTGCTGCTGGGCCACGCAGCCATCGCCCAGTGTCGCCGACAAGGCTTCGAAGCCGGCTTCCATCGCCTGCGCGTCGGGCACGACGACCAGGGCTCCCCTGCCCGCGCGCAATGCCGCGATGACGGCCTGTACCATGCCGCGGCGCCAATCGTCGGCGCCCCTGAACACGGGCGGCGTGGCCCAGTACCCGCGCAGCGGTCTTCCCAGCTCGACACCACCCAGCCACGACCGGCCGGCCGCATTGTCAAGCAGACCACCCGGCGGCATGGTGCCGGTCAGCGGTTGAGGCCAGACGGCGCTCTTCGCCGCCTCAGTGGCGGCGTGGCGAGGGGCCACGACGAGACGCATGACGTCGGCGAATGTTCCCGCATAGTGGTCGGCGACCGCCCGGATCAGCTTCACCTGGTCGGGCAGCAATACCGGTTCCGGTGAGACGATCTTCGTCAGCGGCGAGAGCCGCACTTGGACGTCCGTCGTCTCTGGCAACTCGACGATGAACCCGTTGCACAACCGTCCGGAGAATCTCACCCGCACCCGCGCGCCGACATTGGCGTCGGTCTGCATCGCCTCGGGCACCGTGTAGTCGAAGAATCGGTCCAGATGCGGCAGCGGCACGTCGACGGCCACACGCGCCAGCATCCGTCCGTCGTCCATGGATGTCAGACTACTAGGTACTCGCGCCGTCGTGCATGGAATGATGTGGGCAGGGCTGTGGTACTTTTACCGCGTGCAAACTCCAGTTGAGGTCATACAAACCAGCTATTCGGTGGCGATAACAAAGGCCGGCGCGTCCTTTCGAAAGCTGTCTATCCTCGGTTTCCTGGGCGGAGCTTTCATCGCTCTGGCCGCCCAAGCCTCGAATATGGTGGCGGAGAACTTGTTGACCTCCCCCGGTTCCTACGGGCTGGGGCGGCTTATTGCCGGCGCCGTCTTCGCCGTCGGGCTGATGCTCGTGGTGCTGACAGGCGCCGAACTGTTCACAGGCAACGTCCTGATGGTGGGGGCGGCGGTCAAGAAGGAAATCAACTGGGGCGGCTTGCTTCGCAATTGGTTGATTGTGTATCTGGCGAACATGGTGGGCTCCGTCTTCATCGCCGCGTTGATGTACTACTCGGGCCTGTTCCACACCAGCGGCGATCTGTTGGGCGCGCTGACCGTGAAGATCGCCGCATCCAAGGCCTCGCTGAGCTTTCTGCCGGCGTTGATCCTCGGAGTTTTATGCAACTGGTTGGTTTGCCTTGCCGTCTGGCTGGCATGGACCGCGGAATCCTTCGCCGGCAAAGTTCTCGGCATATTCTTCCCGATCACGCTATTCGTGGCGTCCGGCTTCGAGCACTCCGTCGCGAACATGTACTACATCCCGGCAGGGTTGCTCGCCGCCACCAACCCGGCATATGTGACCGCCGCCCAGGGAATCGGCGCGTCGAGTTCGGCCATCGCCTCATTGACGCCCTACGGGTTCTTCATCGGCAACCTTCTGCCCGTGACCATCGGCAACATCTTGGGCGGCGCGGTCTTCGTCAGCCTGGCATATATCTACGCCAACGCGGGTGCGCAGGTAAAGGCGCCGAAAAAGTAGCTGGCGCTAGGATGGTTTGATGCCCGCCGGAACCCAGCTGCGCTTGGGCGAGGCCACATGCCTGGTCGCTGGGGCGGGCATCGGCGGCGGTGTGATGGCGGTGCCGTATCTGGCGGCGCAGGTCGGCACACTGCCGAGCCTGGGCATCATGGCGGTGGCCTATGCCGTCACTGTCGTGCTGCACATCATGATGGCGGAGTTGTCGATTCGCTCCGACCACGCCAGCGAGCTGCTGACGATCTTCTCTCGGCACCTATTCGGACGCCACAGCTGGCTGCGACCCGTCTTCTACGGGCTGATGGCGATTACGCTGGTCACCAACCTGGCAGCGTACATAACCGGTGCCGGCGACATCCTCTCGGATCTATTGGGGCTTCGCGGCCTACTGGCGAAAACGCTGTTCGTCGTCGTCGCCGCCCTGGTCGTGTTCCTGGGACTGAAGCGCATCGCCATCAACGAGGTGGCCGGCGTGATCGTCATGGTGGCGCTTCTGGCGCCGCTGATCGTGCGCACGATTCAACTGCCGGTTCACCAGCCGCTGGTTCAGGCGCACGGTACAGTGCCGCAATTGCTGGCGGTATACGGCATGGTGATGTTCGCCCTGTCGTCGCTGTTCGCGGTGCCGCAGGCCGCCTCGGGTTTGAGATCGAATCGACGTCACATCGTGCTGGCCGTCGCGTTTGGCCTGCTGATCAACCTCGTCGTCACGGCCGTGATCATGCTTTGCACACTGGCCTGTTCATACCCAGTCACCGAGGTGGCGATCGTCGGCTGGGCGGCCGCGCTCGGCGGCGCGACGCGGGTGTTCGGCTCGCTGTTCATCGTGTTCGCCATCATCACGACGTTCTGGTCGGTCTCGCTGCAACTTGCCGATTTGACGCGCGAACTGTTCCGCGCCGGCCGGATCGTCGGCTGGCTCATCGCAACACTGCCGTCGTTCATGCTGGCGCTGCTGCCGGTGGCCGGGTTCATCACGCTGATGCAGATCGCCGGCGGAGCGACGGCGCTGATCATCGCCGTCATGGCGGTGCCGGCCTACGCCAACGCCGTGCGTGGCCACCAGAACCTGCTGCTCGGGCGATCTGGGCGCAACCCAGGCCTGTTCGTTATAGTGATTGTGATGTACCTGCTGATGGCCGTCGGCTCGATGATGTAGGGGATGACTAATGAGGATTGCTCTGCTCAGCCCGGCCGGCGCTATGCACCGCTACAACGGGTTGTTCTCGCGCAACCTGCACTATGCGCCGATGACGCTGACGCTGCTGGCGGCGCTCGTACCGCCGGAACTGGAAGCCGACATCGCGATCTACGACGAGACAGCCGGCCCCATTCCCCTCGATCTGCAGGCGGACGTCATCGGCATCACAAGCATCACCGGATCCAGTAGCCGCGCCTACCGTTACGCCGACTACTTCAGAAGCCGGGGCGCCGTCGTTGTAATGGGTGGTCCACACCCGTCCCTATGCCCGGAGGAGGCCAAGGCGCACTGCGACTCGGTCGTCGTCGGGCTCGGTGACGCCTCGTGGCCACGGGCGCTGCGCGACATTCGCGACGGCTGCCTGAAGCCCTTCTACCACGCCGAGGAATCCGACGGCATCGCCAACCGGCCACTGCCGCGGCGCGACCTACTGCGTAGTCGACGATACGCCACGCTGAACACCGTCGAGGCGGTGCGCGGGTGCCCCATCAACTGTGCCTTCTGCGCCTATCCGGCGGCGTTCGGACGGCGGGCGATCATGCGTCCGGTTCAGGACGTCGTCGACGAGATCAAGACGCTGCGCGGCAAAGGGGTGGTCTTCCCGGACGTCAACCTCGCGTCGGACACGAAATATCTGCGCGACCTGTTGACGGCCATGATCCCGCTGAAAAAGTGGTGGCTGGGGCTGACGACGTCGAACATCGCGCTGAACGAGGACCTCGTCAAGCTGTTCGCCCGCAGCGGCTGCAAGGGCCTGCTGATCGGGTTCGAGTCGGTCAACGCCGGCAGCCAGAAGGAGATGCACAAGGGCGTCAACCGTCCCGAGCACTACAAGGAGCTGATGACGCTGCTGCACCGCTACGGCATCATGGTGATGGGTTGCTTCGCATTCGGGGCGGACGACGACGGGCCGGACGTCTTCGAGCGCACCGTGCAATTGGTTGACGACATCCAGATCGACCTGCCGCGCTACGCCATCTTCACGCCCTTCCCGGGCACGGAGTACTTCCGCTCGCTGGAGGCCGACGGCCGCGTCATTGAGCACGACTGGGCGCTGTACGACGTCGAGCATTGCGTCTTCGAGCCGAAGCAGATGACGCGAGCCCAACTGGAGGCCGGCACGCACTACGCCTGGCACGCATCGTACACGTTGAAGAGCATGCTGAAACGCTGGCACTGGACCAATCCGAAGATTTTCCTGTTCGGGTGGTTCTATCTGTTCGTCAACATCGGCTATCGAGCCTACGCCGACCGCGTGGCGGCCTTCGGAATGGACGTCATGGCCGACAACTCGGATATCCCCTCACCCCTGGCGTCGTGACATCGTGCACATCTGCGTCATCAAGCCGAGCCTGAGTAGCAAGCGGACGCCCGACGCGCTGCCGCCACTGCTGTTCGCGATCCTGGCGCCGCTGACGCCGAAAGGGGTGGAGTTGACGTTCCTGGACGAGAACGTCACCGCTGTCGGCGACGTACCCTGTGACGCGGCGGCCATCTCGATCGACACGTTCACCGCCAAACGTGGCTACGCGCTGGCCGACGGGTTCCGCGCCCGCGGCGTGCCCGTGATCATCGGCGGCATGCACGCCACATTCTGTTCGGACGAGGCTGGGCTGCACGCCGACGCCGTCGTCGTCGGCGAGGCCGAGGACACATGGCCGACGGTGGTCGCCGACCTGCAGGCGGGCTCGTTGGCAGCTCGTTACGTCAGCGCCAACAACGCCGATCTTGCCGCCGTCGAGTTCGACTACAGCGTGTACGAAGGGCTGCGGTATCCGCCTGTGGGCATCGTGCAGTTCTCCAGGGGTTGCAGGTTCAACTGCGAGTTCTGCTCAATCAGCGCCTTCTACGGCAAGACGTTGCGGACGCGCCCCGTGGCCGCCGTGGCGCGGTCCATACGTCAGCTGCCCCGCCGTCTGATCTTCTTCGCCGACGACAACCTGTTCGTCGATTCCGGGCGTCTGGACGACCTGCTAGACGCACTTGGCCGCCACCGGCGGCGCTGGGTATGCCAGATAAGCATCGATGTTGCCAAGGATCAGGTGCTGCTGACCCGCATGCGAAAATGCGGATGCATCATGGCGATCGTCGGGTTCGAGTCACTGACTGCCGGTAATCTGCGCCAGATGCACAAGGCCGTCAACCTGGCAGCCGAATATGACGACGCGATCGCCAACATCCGGCAGGCGGGTCTGATGCTGTACGGCACGTTCGTCATCGGCTACGACGGCGACACGCCGGACACAGCTGGCGCACTGGCCGCCTGGGCCAAGGCGCGCGGCTTGGCGATCGCCAACTTCAACCCCCTGATACCCACACCCGGCACCGACCTTTACACGCGGCTGCAGGCAGAAGGCCGTCTGCTGTTCGATCGTTGGTGGGACGACCCGTCGTACCGCTACGGCGACACGGCCTTCCGTCCGGCCGGCATGACGCCCGGGCAGCTGGCCGACTCGTGCCGGGACGCCCGCTACGGGTTCTACTCGCTGCGCGGAATCCTTTCGAGGCTGCGCGGCGCCAATGCGAAAGGCCTTGTCAATATCGTCGTCTTCCTGTTGATGAATCTCGTGTCACGCCGGTCGATACACCAGAAGCAAGGTGGGCGGCTGGGATGAAGATCGCACTCATCTACCCGAACATCGGACGCCGGGGCGACTCCATGTTCCTAGACGGCGCGCGCATGGAGCCGATCGGGCTGGCGGTGCTCGCCGGCATGACGCCGGAGGACATCGACGTCAAGCTGATAGACGACCGCGTCGAGCCGGTTCCGTTCGACGAGCCGTTCGACCTGGTGGCGATCACCGTCCAGATCTACACGGCCCGGCGCAGCTACGAGATAGCGGCGGAGTTCAGGGCCCGCGGTGTGCCGGTCGTGATGGGCGGCATGCACGTGACGCTGATGCCTGAGGAGGTAGCCGAACACGCCGACGTAGTCGTGCTTGGCGACGCGGAGACCGTCTGGCAGGTACTGATCGACGATCTGCGCAGTGGCCAGCTACAGCCACGCTATACGGGGTCGCCGCCGTCAGTGCCCCAGAAGGACGTGATGCCCCGGCGCGACCTGTTCGCCGGCAAGAAGTATCTGCCGATCTCGCTGCTGCAGTTCTCGCGCGGCTGCCCGCACCACTGCGAGTTCTGCTCGTCCAGCGTGTACTTCGACCGGCATCACCACCACCGCGACGTCGGTCAGGTCGTGGCCGAGATCAAGGCGCAGCGGCGACGCCAGCTGTTCTTCGTGGACGACAACATCGTGGCAGACAGGCAGGCCGCCAAGGAGCTGTTCCGGGCTCTCGCGCCGCTGCACGTGCGTTGGGTAAGCCAGGCGTCCATCGACATGCTTGGCGACCCCGAACTGATGACGCTGATGATGAAAAGCGGCTGCATGGGCCACGTGATCGGGTTCGAGTCGACCAGTGCCGACGGCATCGTCGCGATGGAGAAGTCGTCGAACAGGCGCTTCGTCAACGACCAGTACGAGTCAGCCATCAAGGAGTTGCGTCATTACGGGCTGCAAACCTGGGCGGCCTTCACCGTCGGGCACGACACCGACACGGTCGAGAGCATCAAGGAGACCGCCGCGTTCGCCGTGCGCCACAAGTTCACGTTCGCCGCCTTCAACATCCTGAGCCCATACCCCGGGACGCCGTTCTACGACCGGCTGGCGGCTGCCGGCAGGTTGCTGTACGGGGGCAAATGGTGGCTTGATCCGTCATACCGGTTCAACTACGCGGCTTTCGTACCCGCCAACATGACGGCCGACGAGCTGACGCAGACCGCCTTCTGGTGCCGCCGCACCTTCAACAGCCCGTCGTCGATACTGCGCCGCGCGCTGGAGCCCCGGACCAATCTGCGCACCCCGTACCGCGCCCTGACGTACGCGCTGTACAACCCCTTGTTCCGCCGCGAGGTGTTCAACAAGCAGGGCATCACATTCGGCTACGAGGAAGGTAACAGATGAAGATTCTCTTCATACTGCCCGGCATCGGCAAGAAGCCGGGCGAACCTTACCTGAAATCATGGCTGATGGAGCCGCTGACGATCGCCGTCCTCAAGCGTTTGACGCCGAACCATTACGAGACGGCGTTCATGGACGACCGCATTGAGGCCATCGACTACGACTTCGAATGCGATGCGGTGGCCATAACGCTTGAGACCTACACGGCGCAGAGGGCGTACGAGATCGCAGCCCGGTTCAAGCAGCGGGGGCGCCTTGTCGTCTTCGGCGGCTACCACGCGACGATGGACCCGGACGACGCGGCCGGGCACGGCGACGTCGTCGTGACGGGAAACGCCGAGCAGATCTGGGAAACCGTCCTCGCCGACATCGCGCGCGGTGATTACCAGCCGCGCTACCAGGGCGCGCCGGCGCTGGACTACGGTGTGCCCGACCGCAGCATCTACGCCGACAAGATGGGCAAGTATCTGCCCATCTCACTGGTCGAGGTCGGGCGCGGTTGCCGGCGTCAATGCGAGTTCTGCAGCATCGCCGCCTACTACGGCGGGCACTACCATCACCGGCCCATCGCCGACATCGTCGCCGACATCAAATCGGCCCGTCACAAGCTGTTCTTCTTCGTCGACGACAGCATCCTGTCGGACAAGGCGTTCGCCACGGCACTGTTCACCGAGGTGGCGAAGCTGAAGATCACGTGGACCACGCAGATAACCCTCGACGTCGCCGCCGATGACGAACTACTGAAGCTGATGAGGCGCAGCGGGTGCAAGCTGATTCTGATCGGCTTCGAGTCGGTCAACAATGCCAACCTGAAGCAGATGCGCAAGTCGTGGAGCATCCAACTGGGCGAACGCGACGCACTGGTGCGACGCATCCACAAGTCCGGCATCAACATCTATGCCAGCTTCGTGTTCGGCTTCGACGACGACTCCCAGGACAGTTTCCAGCAGGTGCTCGAATTTTCGATGCGGCATTGTTTCTTCGTCGTCGCCTTCAACCATCTGCTGGCATTCCCGAACACCCCGACGTATGCGCGCCTGGCCGAACAGGGCCGCCTGATCAGCCCGAAGTGGTGGATGGAGCCCGCCTACCACTACGGCACGATCTCGTTCAGCCCAGGCCGTGTAACCCCTGACGGGCTGACGGAGCTGTGCCGCGAATACAAGCGCAAGTACTACACCTTCGGGTCGATACTGCGACGCGTGCCGGCGCTGCTCTCGCGCACGCGAAGCCCGATGCTGCACCTCGCCTATTGGTACATCAACGTGCTGTTCCACTTCGAGGTCGACAAGCGTCTCGGCATCCCCGTCGGGCACAACCTCGACGAGGCCCGCAAGTGACGACGATCCGAGCGGCGACTCCGGCCGACGGCCCCGGCATGCTGCGGCTGATCGAGTCGCAGCCCGCGAATGGCGGTATGAAGCTGTTGTACACCCGCCGTCCCGACGCTTATCAGTCGTACCGCACCGAATGCCCGTCGGCGGAAATCGTCGTCGGCGTCGACGGCGATCGCGTCGTGGCCCAAGCCGTCTGCCTGCCGCGCCAGATGTACATCGACGGGCAGGCCAAGACCATGGGATACATCACAGGGCTTCACAAGTACGCGGGCGAAGACGTGCGCGTGATGGACATCCTCGAGTTTGGCTACGCCCATTCCGTCGCCCCGCAGTTCTTCTGCTCGATGCTCGTCGCCAATCCGGCGGTGCTGGCGCGTTTCGAGAGCCAGGGCAACATCTCGCCCATCGCCGACTACACCACCTGCTTTCTGCGTCCGTCGGTGCTGGTCAGCGACGCGACTGGCATCAATTTCCGACGGGCTTCGGCGGACGACGCCCCACGCCTGTTGAAGTTCTACCGAGAGCAGGGTGCCCGGTACTCGTACTTCCCCGAGTTTTCGTCAATGTTGGATTTCCCGAATCTTGACGTCACCGACTTCTTCCTGGTCGAGGACGCGGAAGGCATCGTTGCGGCCGGGGCGCTGTGGGATCAGCGCACGTTCAAGCAGTACGTCGTGCTCGACTATCGCGGCGGCTATCGCCTCGCCGCCCGCTGGCCGGCGCTCGTCAGGGCACTGCAATACCCACCGCTGCCGCCGCGGAACACCCCGGCCAGGTTCGCCTATCTCAGCTTCGTCATGTGCCGTGGTGAAGACACGGCCGTCACCAAAGCGCTGCTCGCGGGAATGGCGTACGACGGCGGCCGCCGATTCGATTTCCTGACCATCGGCGCCGTCAACGGCAGTTGGCTTGGGCGTGTCCTGGCGCCACTGAAGGGCATCAGAATCGGCAGCCGGCTCTGCGCCATCCACTACCATGACGCCGCTCCCCCGTCGCTCGGCGGCACGCAGCCGTACTTCGAGTGCGGAATGCTCTAGTAGTCGCGTCCCAAGAACTTGAAGCCGAGGTTCATGGCAAGGACGACAAGCTTCTGCAGCGGCGAAGTGCCGGGCGTGCCGAACACGCGCCGGACGATGCCCGACATCGTGTACGTCTTGTCCCATGCCTGGCGGTACAGGGCGGCCAGTCGTTCCGGCGTGACGTTCTTCGGTTGATAGACCACTGCGGCGTGCGTGTAGTGGCTCAAGTCGTAGTCGATGATGCGCCCCTGCGCGTCGAGGTCTCGGTAAAGCTGCGAGCCCGGCGCGGGCGTCAAGACGAAGAAGATGGGCAGGTCGACGCCCAGCGAGCGAACCCTGGCCGGCAGCAGC
>JGI20166J26741_11746141_pt1 | contig 10540 bp, 4 predicted proteins | sample TergutCu122P5_FD_26741 | JGI IMG/M metagenome (IMG submission 26741) | reverse complement strand
CCAGTGACGTGTAACCTGGTAGCTGGTTACCGATGTTTAGAAGGAACTCCGTTTTAGGGCAGCGACTTCTAGATTTCTCCACTGCTGTGATAACCCAACATATCACGAACGACATTGCTTGGACCACCTCCATCATCCTAATTAAGTATACACAAATCACGGAAATGTATGGGAAATGTCCCCATTAATTTCATGGGATTTAAAGAAATGTTCACCACGATGGGCCCAAACGTACAGCTGTCATGATAATGCAGATGTTACTAAAAAATAAATGGTTGCTTAATGTAAAAGTAACGTAGTAGGAATAATACAAAGAGTTAAATGGGACTACCACTCCTACAACCCGGTGTTAATCGGTTAGTAGTCCCTGGAAACATGTACCAGGCCTGAAATGAATTATTATTATTATTATTATTATTACTTGATTTCAAACTTTCGCAGTGTCCTGAATGTTGTATGCTTTCTTTTGGGTGATTCCCGGCGTCTGAATTTTATATGCCGACGTTTCGGAACAATCTGTCTTTTCCATCTTCATAGGCAGATAGGTGCGTGTAGAATCTACATGCACCTACCTGCCTATGAAGATGGAACAGAGTGTTCCGAAACGTCGGCATATAAACTTCAGACGCCGGGGAATCACCCAAAAGAGGGCATACAACTTACTTACTTACTTGCTTGCTTACTCCATGGAGCAGAGTCGTTCTTGAAAAGCTAATTGGTTCTGCAGCTACTCAAGAAATTCCCCGCATTTTATGGAACCCGAAAGTTAATTACCGTACTCACAAGTGCCCGCCACCTGTCCCTGTCCTGAACCAACTCCATCCAGTCCCCAAAACCCCCTCCCACTTCCTGAAGGTCCGTCTTAATGTTATCCTCCTATCTACGTCTGGGTCTCCCAATGGTCTCCTTCCCTCAGGCTTCCCCACCAGAACCCTGTGCACACCTCTCCCCTCCCCCATACGCGCCACATGCCCCGCCCATTTCATTCTTCTTGATTTTACCACCCGCACAATATTCGGTAAGGAGTACAGATCACTAAGCTCATTATGTAATTTTCTCCATTCCCCTGTTACCTCGTCCCTCTTAGGCTCAAATACTCTCCTCAACACCCTATTCTCAAACACCCTCAGACTACGTTCCTCCCTCAGTGTCAGCGACCAAGTTTCACACCCATACAGGACAACGGGCAAAATTATAGTTCTATATATCTTGAACTTTAAAGTTTTGGATAGCAAACTGGAAGACAAAAGATTCTGCACCGAACAATAGCAAGTATTCCCTAACTTCAATCTGCTCTTAATTTCTTCCTGAATAGAATTTTGATTTGTTAACGTTGTTCCCAAATATTTGAACTCTTTCACCCTTTCAATGGAACGATTATCAATCTTCATACTGTGACTTCGTCCTGCATTATTATTATTATTATTATTATTATTATTATTATTATTACGCTCGCGTCATGGACTCATCTTACAGCCTCCCACTCGATCTTATCCTCAGCCATATGAATGAGGCAACACCCTATCAAAATGGGCGGGCCTACTGTAAGAAACAAAGCAATACTTTTATGTCTGTTACACATCTGTAAGCTGCACATCGACCCAATTCCTGACTCACATGAACACAATGCTTGTCCATTACAAATGGCAACCGGTTGATATCAGAAGACATAATCGCCTCATGTTGTGAGAATCATACAACCCACAAGCAAAGCACTGTGTGGGGAATACACCGTGATTCAAGGCTAACAATCAGGATGTAAATTCTACGAGTAAAATGAAGTGCAAGCCTTATTGTTTCATGTTTCTGGATAAAACTGATAGATGCGTCAACGACCGTACCACGGTGAAAACGCTGGTTCTCCTCCGATTGCCGCAGCTAAGCAAAGTTCTGGGCATGGTTAGTAAAGGGAAATGTGACTGCACGGGAGGGAACACCATGTGCTCTCGGCATTAAATTCGGGGAGGCCATGTCCGAAAAACGAGCCGAAGCGCCACAGACGAATAAGAAAAATAACTCTCTGATGCATTTACTGCATTAATCATTATTGCACCAAGTGTTTCTGATACACCTTCTACACCAATCGCTCAACATAATATAGTCATGCCCTAAATAGTCTATGACTAAAGAAACGGAAAACTTCTTTTATTAGAATCAGACTGCGTTTAAAGAAGACGTTACGATTTAACAGCGAAATTCCAATTCCTGTCACCACAACAATATTTACTGTATTTCAACAGCTATATAGAAATTAAAAACATTTACTGTATTTTGGATCTTCCGGCTGTTGTATTGGATACTCCAAATATTCAAAATTTCCCTATGACAAATTACTATTCTCTGGACAGGTACGTCTGGTGGTAGGGTTGTTAGCTTTCTGCCTCCAAACAGGCTGGTTATATTCAGGCACTTCCTACAGAGTTATAACGCCGTAATTCGGTCCTCAGAGCCTCGTCTGTAAGAGGAGGTGGTACCTCGGGCAAGTGAGGATGAGATTTGGGTAGGAGAGGTCATGGATTGCAGGTCATAACACTCGCAATTATGAAATGTCAACCATGTGGGAAAAGAAACCAAGAGCGACTTCTCAAAAGACTTCTAGACCGTTAATTGGAACGGAAAAAGATCAAGAGGCCTGAAACCCTGCAAGCCATATTATGGTGATTTACTTTAAATAATTACCTACATTTTACACAACGATAGCACATATAAGGAAGACTGATTTGTGTACAATTTTGTTCAATGTTTTATTTTAGCCGAAAAGATAAGGAAATTGCACAGTGCAACAGCAGTCAGCCACATGAGCTTTACCTTGTATCAGTCAAAAATGTTATTCAATTTAAATAATATTACCGCTTTTAATTTCAACAACGCTCATACAAAAATCATGTTGAAGTTTCCGTATAGGGTGTTTAGTAAACTAGTTTTTTGGTGGTGTAACATAATTTGGAGGATAGGATAATGAGAATACGTGGAAACAAGAGGAAGTATCAGAAGGCTTGAGAAAACTGCATAATATCGCGACAGCAGTAACGATTAATATATTTCCCACTTGTACTATCAATAGATGTTTAGATTGTAGCATATGCGACAAGACAATGCGACGCGGTCCGTCAAACCATTTGAAATTCATGATGAAGCAATTCGCATTTCATCAGCCGACCACATTCGCAGCTTCCTGCAGGTTTCTCGACGCAAAGTGATGTGTTCACCTTACATCGTTATTTCTGTGCAAACAACGGAACATGAGGCACTACACTGTCGTCTTATTCACTTACACTTTCATTTTATCCTCCATTTATACATTCATTCCCATCTCTTTCTCTTAATTCTCATTATTTTTAATATCCTTCACTTTTTCTTCAGCATCCTAATTTTTCTCTTATCATAATTCTTTTCTTGTTCCACTTTTATTCCTTATTTACGTCGTTCCCTTTACTCTTCCTATTCTTTCGTCTCTTTTTCTTATTATCTTCCCCATCATTACATTATTCTCCTCACCCAACCACCATGCATTCAACGACATCATCTCTTATTCGTCATATACCTACTCAGGTGAGGGCCAGGACAGCGTAGCTGGTATAGCGACTCGCTTCGGAGTGGAAGGTCCAGAGATAGAATCCTGGTGAGGGGCGAGATTTTTCGCGCCCGCCCAGACAGGAACTGGGGCTAACCCAGCCTCTTGTACAATGCATACCTGGTTTCTTTCCCGGGTATAAATCGGCCAGGGCGTGGCGTTGACCACCCATTTAGCGCCGAGGTTATAGAAACAGTGGAGCTATGCACCTACTCTCCCGTTTGACCTTCGTGGTGGGTCACAAAGTGAACCTTAGTTTTACTATCCCCTATTCACGTAATACCCATATTGTTCTTTTATTCTGTTATCTATACTTCTCATTTCTGTTACTAACTGCATTCTACCACTCTTTCCTCCATTCTCCTTTTCCCCTCCTCCCTTTTTCTTACTTCCTTATTCTTTTTTCTCCTCCCTCGTCCTCATCATCTTCATCCAATCAATCACATGCCTCCCGTGAACAAGCAGGTAAATTCGACAACAAATTAACAGATCACGCAGCAGGCAGCGTATCCATTAATTAATTCACAACGCCAGTTGTATCCTTGTGTATTTTAATATACCCAGAACACCAGCTTCACAATATTAAATATTAACTTATGACGTCACTACATCCTCACATTTCCGTGGCTGTGATAGCGTGTCAAGTGTGGAACATGCAGTTTGTTATCGTCACACGTCACAAAAGGCACCTAATTAAACAAGGAATTATACAGAATGTTCCTGCTTTTAGGCTACATTATTCCATTTGTTTCTCTTATTAAAATGATCTACACGTCACTCACAATGTCTCTACCGTACCTATACCTATGTATGTTTATTTCTCAATAAGTCGATGGCTGAAACAGAAGGGGAGTCACTTATGACCTACGACGAATGTTCAATGAACACGGTTTTCTATGTTATAAATATTAAACGAGAAATCACTGCAGCGTTGATCGAATTTAATTTTTTACACAGTACTAGCATTATTTTCGACATAATTTCCAAGCACATTAACGCAATCATTTCATCCTGCCACGAGTTTACGAACTTAGTCGCTACAGAAATCGGACTCCTACATCGGCAACAATTCACGAACAGCCATTTCCACTTCCTCATTCTTGTCGTCTCGGCAAAATCCCCACTGCTTCTTCAGCGCACAAACAAAATATCTATCGCGAGGTGTACACTTTCAGCACGATAATTCAACTCCAAGCACACTGGAAAATTTTGAACATTCGTCCTATTGCTTCAGCAGCTGAAGCAGAACTTGGAAAGTCGCCGATTCTCCAAAAATGAGAAGTGGGAATGGTTGTTCGTGAATGGCTGCAAATGCAATAGTCCAGTTCCACCACGACGGAATTTTTACAAACAAGATGGGGCATACCCTTTGATGCACACTGTGAATACGTTAAGAATAATGATAATTCATTCGACTAAATAAAGTACTTTTAACGCTGTAATAACTTCTCATTTAATTTCATGGCCTGGAAAAAACGTACTAACTGAACATGCTTCCTTTTACCAGCAATAACTGTCCTGCGAATACTGCAGCATGCGCAAAATACTGTGGGTGTGATTTCCTAACTGCACGCTGGTATGTCCTAAGAAAAATGGTGTCAACGAACCGCAAGTACACTTTACAGATGAGCAGCCAGTAGGCAGAGAGTAAGAGAGTTATTTATTCGGTTAGTTAGTTAATTAGTAATTTCGGCGGTTTCAGCAACAAGCCATAAGCGCGAACACATAAGGGTCCCCTACATAGCACTCATTTCTGGGCGCGTTCGCAAAACTGCGAAAAGCGACTATTAGCTGCCTGTCTTTCTGTTCGTCCGCACGAAATAACTCGGCTCCCACTGTACAGATTTTCATGAAATTTAACAGTCCAGTATTTTTTCGAAAACCTGTCGAGAAAATACAAGTTTCATTCAAATCTCACAAGAACACCGGGTACTTTACATGAAGATCTATGTACATTTATGGTAAAATCATGTTCATTTCGTCTTAGAATGAGAAATGTTTCAGACAAGTTGTAGAGAAAATCGAAACACACATTCTATGTTAACTAACATTTGTTTATGGGATTGTGTGGAAAAGTATGATACAACCAGAGGCCTCGAATGACAATACGGCGCATGCACTTTCATTCTGGATAACCAAGACTACAGACAAACTCAGAATATGTAACACTTATTGCTTTTCCACGACAGCAATGGTTGCGCGAACGTGCCTCAGTGTTAAGTTTATATGTACATGACCTGCCTTGTATTCACTTCGAGCTAATTTTAACAACTGTTGTTAAAGCAAATGGACAAAAGTTGTAGCAACCCATTTGAAAAACAAAGTCAACGTCATGATGTGACATAACAGCCGGCTATAACGATACAAGCTCAGTTCTAAACGAGGGTAAAATTTACTGGCCAAACACCTTCATGAACTGAGCAAAAATTTATCGGTATATGCTTGATGTAAAAAGCAAACCACTTTGTTTCGAAGCATGCAAATCTACACAGAATTCGTTAGCAAAAAAAGAAGCTTTGGTTAGCAATACCGACAGCAGTAGAGGTCTGCGTTCTGCAGTAAGCCGGTGAAACGTCAGTCTTGGGAAGCACCAGTTTCGGAAGTCGAGGCGGGCAGCTGCTTTGACAAATGACACTTTCCGTAATTTTCCTGATCGTTTGTCCCACAGCCCTGCTTTGTGCATGCTCTTCCAGGATTTACTTCGTCCCCTATTCAGGATATGTCGGGGGGATCAAAATCACATGTATGGTACGCTGGACACTCACTTCTATCCACAAGTGAATAAGAATTCGTGGACACTTACCTCCGTGAACCATATAATACCTAATGTAGTGGAATTAAAAGGAATAAGTCAGTTTAGAACTATTGCCCCGCATTCGGGAAGTCCCGGAATCAAAACTCAGGACACCGGTTATCTCCGGTATTCCAGAACGGTTCCTGGCCAATACCAGGGCACAACCACAAAGTAGGCCACGAAAGCTACTTCCACATCCTTACCAATCACCACATGATGCTACATATTCTTGAGCAACTAAGAGCGTCGTTAAATAAACCCTGGCCTACAGGCAATGAGGTGATGACTGACACAGCCTTTGCGGAAATGCATGTTCTACGAACCACACGTTAGAAATTATTTACCGTATTTTCGTAACGTTGTGTATTCAGGACTGGCAAGTGTTTTTCGGAGTCGCACAGAGTAAACAGGTGGGTAGACAAACAGCAGTTACAGAGATCAGCTGTCACTTGCAGCAGTCATCGTAAAAGAGAACTTGCAAAAGTGCTGTCAGCCTCCAGATGGAAGGTTCCAGAAAAGACTCATAACGTTCCTATGCATCTTGATTGGTTGTGACAGCGCAAACACGTAAGGCGTGCACTGAAAGATAATGAGACACCTTATCATGCTGACTTACGTGAACCAAATTCCGCTGCCTACCTTGTACTCACGGAGTCCAAGGTTTGAATCCTGGCTTGGTCACTTGTGTTCCGAATTGGGTTTCAGTGCAGTGTTTCTCGATTATGTACATGAAATAAGGCAGTTAACATTTAGAGGTAAAGTTCTTTATTTGTACACCGCGGGTACTCGGATAAAAACCACACCTAGTGCAAAACAACAGCCCTGTAACTTCTACTCGGATCACCAAACACAATCAATTCATCATTAAATTATTGCAGATTGACTCGACGACGCAGTTAGTAGCAGATGCCATGTGGTATCAAATAACATCAAAAGAGAATGGAAGACTGGAAAATACATGGAAGTGGTCGTGGCCTGATTTGAGGCATTATCCCCGAAAAGTTTTGGCAGGACTCAGTACAACTACCAGACGTCTCAGGTTAGCCGGTAGCAGGATCGACTGGACCTCTACAAAACGAAGTAGCAGCTCTACCTCACCCTGACATTCGGGAAATTATTTTATCCGAGGGTAAGCTATGCCGTCGCTGACTCTTCGATAAATGACGTCAGCTGACTCAGTGCTCTACTGCCGTCGTCTAGACGCTGAGATTTACGGAGCTCCCAACTTTCATCTTTAGACCAACCCTGCAACAGCAGCGACCACTGTCGCGGTATGACACCAGGAACAGATGAAGGGGGGTGAGCCCCTAGAGACACCCCAATTCGGTATCAACCGACGTCAACTTGACATGTCGATTAGTTCCCGGGATAAAACGTTTATTACAAGACGACAAATGCCACAAGGCCAAGTGGAGAAAAACCCAATGCCATCTAATTCAATACTGTCAATTTTCGACATATCGATATAGCTGGAACTGAACACAAAACTCTGTTCCAACGTCTTTGTGTCTCTCTTATCAATTAACATTTTCAGCCCAGCTCATCCTCCTTCATTCATTACCCTAACAATATCTGGCGAACAGTCCATACTGTGAAGCTCCTCATAAAATTTCCTCCAACCTCCTTTAACTTCTCTCTTAGGTCCAAGCATTTTCCTCATCACCCTGTTCTTAACATCCTTAATCGATTAATATCTATTGCCGTAAAAACGAATTGCATGTCCGTGACAGCTCAGTACAATGAGTTGAAGACATACTGGGCGATTGGGTAAAGGGAAACGAGGTTCCAATCCCGGTACGCATATCCTTCTTCTCTACAGCCTTCCCAACGGCTCTTGGTACCTGACAGTCCCCTACGCAAGAGGTACAGAAATCTCTCTGTGGGTAAAGCAGTCAGAATGTGACTTCACCAATCACCTCCATTCAGTTCCGAGGTTATGAATACATGGAGCTATCCCTCCATTACCCAATTTCCTCATAAAGCGGTGATTAATTAAACAGAAGTGTAACGTCGGGTTAACGTTACAAAACAACAGGTAAAAGTGTGAGTTCAGTATAATATAATGCATTCTTAAACAGCAGGCAGACCGATGCATTCTGAACTGCATTATATTCGTCCAAAGAATTCCCAAAATTCACTGTTTTTTAACTTCAACTGACACCATATCCTACAACAAACTGCTCATTACAGGACATAAATAATTTCAAGGTTTGAAGGGGGCGCTAATATGAGAGTGCAGTGAAACATTTGGCGAGCACTCGCGACAGACGTATGTGCCTCGTGGGGAGGATAAAACACTTGATAGTTGTGACGTAAGCGACAGGTTTTCTGACACACTGCTGACGGTGAGTTTTTTGCCTAATTGTAGCTTACTGCTCGTACAGTACGCCAGAGCAGTGATCCGGAACCGGGACGACGTGGCACTTGTATGCTTCATTATACGAGAAATACAGCACTTGCAAAGGAAAATGCGACTAGGCGTACGTGACGTGTTCAAAATGTTTAACGTCTCTTGGACATATGACAAGTGAAACTGGAAGGACCTGGCTTATAAAAGAACCACTACCGTTTACCTGAACTTCGAAAGTACTGCGCGTCATCTCCGTGTTTGAACAGATTCATAAACGGGGGTGGGGGAGGAGGAGTTAATCACACACTTTACATCAAATCACAAACACCGAATTCTAAGCAGAGAAAATTTAAAATTGCTCCCGACTTCTTAAGATATTTCGCGTGTGGCTCTCAAACTGTTATTCACATGAAATAAACTTTGCCGATTTCACATCACAGGGTTTTCTTTTAGCGGTATCCTGTCCAGTTGTTGCAGAATTTTACACTGTTAGGTAGAAGAAATATTCATTATCTTATTCGCACTTTTCTGCCCATGGATCGCACCCGCAGCCATTTAATTTAACCCCATTTCTAACGAAATTCCGTTTGTACATCACGCACGTTATGTATCCCACCCATCTTATCATAAAATTAAACAAAATTAAATTAAAGTGTAGAAATATATAAGATAACAATTATGCCATTTCTTCAAGCCTGTTTACTTCCTTCAGCCCTTGCTTTGTTACTTTCTCACTCCCGGATCAAAATATTGTGAACACATTTTCCTCAAACATCCTTCATCTATTTTTATCGCTCACGAAGGATACGTTGATAAAAGACCCTTGTATTAGAATACAAAAACAGGAAGTATCTTGAAAAATTGAATATCCTTTCCGTCCTGAGAGAAGACATCTTTAAGGGAATGGTGGTCAGACAATATTACTGACGGACAATGCTGTTTTCTTTCGTCGCTCTTCTGTCCGTTCTTTTGTTAACACTGAAATTAACTGCACCGTAGTAAGATCTGCCACTGGGAAAACTTCTTTTAAAACAACCTATAGTTTCTCTTACGAGTCCTCTGCCGACGCAAGTGGTATTAATTCCACAACAAAAGAAAAGGTGGATGTCAACATTTGCAGCATGGTGTCATTTCACACTTACTGTTTCAAGGGTTTTTATTTTCCTGAAAGAACAATAAAAGTTGCAGAATAATAAAAACGTCAAATTTAAATTAGCATGGAAGGAGCTCTGGCATATTGTGAAGGTTCTGTTCTTAATAATGACAGCGTTCAATTACATTTATCACTGAAGCGGAGCTTGTGATGGGCCCAGTTGTGATATAATTAACGTCTTTCAAAAACAGGAAAAAAACACGCTTGCGTCATCACAATGCATAATTCGAAAACACTTTTCTTTTGTTATTTATATCAAGACACGCTGCAAAAAGGTGTAGACCATAATTATATCTGTATCACACCTCTCTGCCTAATGAAGTGTTTTTTAGAAACTTAATGAACTTTAATTCGATGTTTGTGAAATAAGAAGTTATATGAGATCGATAAGGCTGTAAACTGCATGCATTCATTACGCTGACGACCTCCAATATGTAATGTAGTCGCAATGTATTCCACAGTGTTGAAAGAAAAACGTGTGGACAGACGGACGTATGCGGGTTAACTTCGTGCAATGCAAGTAAAGAAAGTATAAAGATGTAGAGTCATCCACATCCTGTTATACAGGATGTCCCAGGAGGAACGTGCCAAACTTCGGGAGGGTGTTCCTTATGTTGAACTATACCGATATAACCCAAAACACCTATATCCAAAGTTGAACGGTTACGG
>JGI20166J26741_11746030_pt1 | contig 10540 bp, 8 predicted proteins | sample TergutCu122P5_FD_26741 | JGI IMG/M metagenome (IMG submission 26741) | reverse complement strand
GGGGGGGGGGGTGTTATTTCAGCAAATGCGATGGCACTGTATTTTATTAGACTTTTAAAACGTTATTGTCGCCGCGAATCTTTGTTTTGCTCCCGTCACCGACTGTTTAACCTTCCGAGTCGCTGCATACGACGTGACGCTGGCGGAGCGTTGGGCCGGCGCTTATCGTTCAAGCAGGAAAAAGAAAACACTATATTATCAGCGGCAAAGAGAGCCGTGATAGTTCAGTCGTCATAGAGGTTAGGCTATGGGATGGGGTTCTAGGATTCGATTCTCGACAGGAGCAAGAGATTTTTTTTTCGAAACGTGCAGATCGGCGCTAGGGTCCATCAAGGCTCCTATGGAGTGGGACAAATCTTTGCCCTTACCATCAACGATTGAGAGTTTCAACGGTCACATGGGGAACGTCACGATGTCCTACAGTTCTTCCCGCATTAGTACTTGGACAGTGTTGTGTTGTTCATCATCTTGATTAACCTCAGGTTCCATTGCAACGCGTTCGCCGGGAAGCGTACGGGTACTTCATAATGTCAAGTAGCCTCGAGTGAGCACTCTTCGGATAGGTATTTTGCCGTTTGGGAGGCGTCGCTGTGTTCGTCTGCGGCATGAACTGCATACCCGCCATAATAAACGTACGCGTAAACCATATATGCCCACGCTGAAACTGAAAATGTAAATGCCATCCTGAAGGGATCATTCACCGAAGAGAGCACATATTGTACTACTCGTACTGTACTGTATATTGGGGTAGGAAGAAAGGCTTAGCAGTGCAAGTGATAAGGCTGTAATATGATTTACATTACTGGGCAGCTTGTTCCAACTTCTCTTATCGTAGAGGTGACTCAGTTGTGGCGCGCGTTTCTCAGGAATGCGTTTACGAAATATATAAATTTAATAAAAATATATAAATTTAATAAAAGGTATTGACCGATCACTGGGGCGTTGTGTTCTTTGAACTTTAAGTTAAATTCCTGTATCTTGCTTGTTTTTCACGGCGTTTTTTTGTTTTGCTTAATTGGTGGCTTCACAACATAATGACCTGTCACTGTTACCACATTCTTATGTTGTGCATTTCTGTTTACTTGTTTGTTAAATAGGCTTGTTGACTTCGTAATGAAAGCAGTATTTATAACATTTTACCTGCAAGAAGCTGAGTTTCAAACTAAATGCTTAGAATTGAGGTTGAGCTTCTCACAGGTTGCTTACTTTATTTGAGCTTCTTATTGAAGTATTGGGTCTTTAACGCCACTCTCAATTCAGACTGTTTTGCGCGGTACCGAGAGTTCTTCATGACCATTGCTTTATCATAAAATCGGGAAATATATGTACGATAATTTTATTTTAATTTTTTTCAGTTTTCTTCCCAATATTTTTTTACTTAACCGGTCTTGGGTTTATTTTCAATTCGAATCCCCAGTAGTATGATTTTGTTTGTAATAAACATGCTTAAATCAGGCGTCAACCAGGGTCCACGGACCCCGGTCCGTGAACTTGGATGGGAAAAAATTTACAACTTCATTGTCACTAACCTCTAACTGAACTTTAGCTTTTCATTCAATAATGAATGTAGGCAACAAAGTAATTCATAGCCTTTAGAATCCAAAAATGTTTTTGACTTCAGTAACTCTGTCTAAAATTATTATAGCCTAAGAAAGGTTAAACAGTACATTTACATTCGTACTGAAATGTCTTTAAAATGAAATTTAATTGCAACTTGCCTGACTTTTATGTGTATTTGTTGCCTTTTTATTGATTTAATGGATCAATATACAAGCACATGTACTATCATATTACATATTTGTTATTTTTTAATATTCGAAAAGTGTATTTGAGCATAATTGGTTTCCTTTGTATTAAATTTATAATATAATGTGTAATATAAGTTTAATACGTAGATATAATTTGTGTATCTATGTATTTTATTTTATTTATTCAAATACATTTTTAAGGATCTGTAGGTTTTACGCGATTCTTAGAGGTGTCCATAGCACAAAAAACCGCTAAAGAACCTCTGGCTTGACTATTTCCATGCTTTAAGCTAAAATTTTTATGTTGAAACGTTTTGCTATATTTTTGCGCCACAAAATGTAAGGTTTTGCTTCACAGGGTTCGGCGAAAATTCAGATTTAGTTACAGTGGTTTTACAGATATCAAGTGTCCGAGATCCTCTGTCCTACGTGAACACTGCTGACTTACAGTTGGGTGAGTTAACGAATTGTAACGTACCTGACGTTACATTGAGCGATGGTCTGAATATTCCAATTTGAAATTTGAAATTTCTTTTCGCCCGTTAACATCGTCACGTGATATACTACCCCAAGGGCACGGAACAATTTATTTGGCCTGTTAAGACCATGTGTTTTCTCCCCGTCACTCGATACTTGCTCTCCCCTTTAACCAGAAGGATCCAGTGTTAAGAAAAGACCGCCGATATTGTGTGGTGTTACCCCGACGAACAGTATGAAGAAACATTTACAGTACGTGTGGAGGAATAAGGAGGGTATTGTCCTTAACCCAGTAATGAAGTTGTTGCATACGACGTGACCAGTTGCAAGTGTGATTCGCGTTTTTACACTGGATGGGGGTGGGGGGCGACGTAGTATAGTGACTTATACTGCGGACTGGACGTCCGAAGAATCATTGTTCGAGTCCTAGCAGGGTTAAATGAATTTTCTCTTTACCAGCGTCCGCACCGCATCTGGCACCAACCCAGCCTCCTATTCACTGGGTATCGGGGCTTTCCCTGCAGCTAATACGTCTTGACCATATTTCTGACCACTTGTCTCCATGTAGTGGCGAAGTTAAGAATGGGTGGGGTTCTACCTCCCCTCCTGTATATGCCATTATGTCAGTACTTTTCTCAGTAAGACATCTGCCGATGTACGTATTATGTGTCTTATCAAGTATATGGGTGTTCCACACTAGCACTTGGGCAGGACATAATACGAACTACTTGGGAATAAGAGACTTGGCGCCAGGTGACAGAGAAAACAAATGAAGTTACTGGTAGCTCTCGAATGTCGGTCTTATGGGAACATTTGTCATGAATATAAGTTTCAGTGTCGTAAATGGATGAGTACGGCGATTTGTCAACAGAGGGCCGAGTTTAATCCATGTTGGCTTTTTTTGTGGATGAGATTGTACTGAGGCAGGTTTTCTGCGAGTACACCTCCGTTCTGACACATTCGCCACGGCTGGATACTCTCATCTGACACCCGACCCTGGTACAGTAGGTCGTATTGCGAAAGGGTCGGCCCCTCCTCACCCCAGTAATAAGATTCATGGCATTTCTGGAACGCCTGTTTGTTATTCAGCCGATCATGGTATTCACTGACTTTTAGACAGCTAGTTTAGTAACTCCGCTGACCTATTTGGGAAGTGCCTGGGCGACACTGACTTTGTGTTACCTGTCTTACGTGTTTGTTCGTTGGTTTCTCATGGAATTCGTTTCCATTTCGTTACTTAATGTGCTCAAACGATTTGTCGCTATATTGACTGAGTTTCTGACGACGCCGTTAAATGAACTACAAATACGCACATACATTAAGAGAGTCACTGGTTTTAGAGAAGCAGCGCGGCAGTGATCTCTTAGTGAACTGGGCCGTCTGGTTGCTTTAAAGGCGGGGAATTGGGGTAGCTTCTGTAGCAGGATTCTGCTCCGTGAGCTTGGGGTGTATGTTAATATGCGTGGTTACAGAAGTCCGCCAAAAACCGTTCAGTGTGTTCTTGTGAACATGGTAATGGAATTGCGGTTTTCGTTGAGAGGTGGGGGCATTTTTTAATAGTTTCTCCATGGTCTCAACAGGCTCATCAACACGCTCACAGAATTCCGTTCTCCGTGTGCACGCCATGATTGTTCGTAAGGGAGTGGATGTGTATCTGCTCTCATTCTTATACTTGACACTACATGGAGGCCAGTTTGAGGTGAGACATCCCCGCTGCGTGGAACCAAAATTACAAAATGGCAAAAGTACAGTCAACTATATTTATTAGCTATGAGTGGGTGGATCAGACAACAGTTTACAACTACATGTTTCGGCCTTTATCGGTCATCGTTAGGTTGTATTACTTCCTGTTATAAAGTAAAACTATACAATATGCAAGGCGCCTGTTATTGGTGACGAGATCTCGTTCACATGAATTACTCGTATCTATTATCATACAATTACTGTAATTTAAATGGAGTTGGATACAGTTGTACAGATATAACCTCTTATAAGTGACGATGTTCTAAGTGACTTTAATGCCATACATCCCAAACTACTTTTCATGGCAGAAACAGAAGACAGCAATTCTCTGAACTATTTTGACATATCCGCTTAACACCTACAGGCTTGAGGATTTCCATCTACAGAAAACCTAATTTACTGATACCATCATCCCCTACACATCCAGTCACCCCACACAACACAAATACGTAGCAATAAAATTTCTATACCACAGACTAAACTCCTACGATCTACCAACATGAAATGAACATGATTCACAACATCCTATACAATAACTTCTTCCCAATCAAGCCACAAAAACTTTCCAGCCTTACCCCAAAACAACATCAAACCTCACCAACACCCAAGCACAGATGGGCCACTTTTACTTACGTGGGTAAGGAAACTACATACATCACCAACATATTCAGACTTTCAGACCTGAGAATAGTATACCGCACTCATAACACCACACATAACCACCTAATACATAAGAACCAGAAACGTGACAAATTCTCCTCGTCCGGAGTGTACAAATTAACATGCCCGGACTGTAAGAAAGCCTATGCTGGACAGACAGGAAGAAATTTCAAAGTGAGATACAATGAACGCTAGCACGCGTTCCAAACTAATAGCCACTCTTCCAGACCTGCACAACATCTCAACGAACACGCACATTCCTCTGATACGATCGACAACACAATGCAGCTGTATCACCATAAGAAAGGTGCTCACCTCAACACACTCGAACGGTTTTACGTTTATGATGAAAGCGCAACCAATAACCATTTAAATGACAACTACACCATATTTCCTAACAAGATCTTTGACACTGTCCTAAAAACCTACCAACCATAAACCCCCACGCAGTCAATACCCCAGATCTTCTAACAGAAGACACTACATCCGCATACAAAACCCAGCCATCTCAAGAAAAAATAGCACACACACATAGAACATCTCTACGCACAACATGCAATAGTTTGGATCTACATTGTGATTTCTCAAAGAACAATTCAAAGTGGAAATGTGGAAAGTATAAAGTGAGTGCCGACAAACTGATAGCTTTATATACGACGCATTTAATCACTAGCACTAACACCAACCAATCCAGCATCTACCTAACACATAAGTACTAATTCACTCGCTTCCCAGTAACTGATATGAATCCCATTTCACACCCCCCAAGTACAACAAAATTTTCTGACTTGTTTCACAGAATACAGGACTAGACCACCAGAGTTCTATCAACTATTTATAAATCCGCAACTTGGAAATTCAACGCGCACATAGAAATTGTGTAGCTCCAACTACCTACACCACATCATCGTTGGAGACCAACCTCCACAGTATAACAGCCGTGAAATTTACAACCACGGTACAATCCGCTACCACCTCATTATGAAAACAACACGGAATCCAGCACTTCAAACTAATACACCACTGCTGGGCACCGTCGGTCATCGAACGCATTGCACCAAGTACACAGCAGAGTTTATAGCCTGACTTGCTTCACCCAGAACATTGTTACTGATAGAGGTTATATATATACAACTGCAGTTAAACTGTATTTACTTCACTTTTTGTAGAATACGTGCTTCACTCAGAACATCGTCACATATTGAGGTTTTATCTGTACCACTGTATTGAATTTCATTTAATTTACACTAATTGTATGATAATATATAATTCATGTGAACGAGATCTCGTCACCAATAACAGGCGCCTTGCATATTGTATAGTTTTACTTTATAACAGGAAATAGTTCAATCTGGCGATGACCGATAGAGGCCGAAACATGTAGTTGTAATCTGCTGTTACCCACCCACTCATAGCTAATTAATATAGTTTTGTTTTGACTACTTTTTCCCTTTTGTAATTATGGAGGCCAGTATTCAGCTTAAGAATCTTTGGTGCTTTACCCCCACGTAAAGTGCTACCGGTGCTAATTGAGCTGGTCTGGAGGCTTGTGGGAAGAACAATACAGCTGTTTTGAACAACATGAATTCTTTTGTAGGTTTTGTAACGCACAGTGTTTTTGTCCCCAGCAGTCAGGGGCGCCGCAGCAGGCCCCGGGCCGTCGGAAGAGTGGCGGACAGCAGCAGCTTCGGTCGCCAGTGGTCAAACGCCCAGCAGCCGCTCCCGTCACCCTCCAGGGCTGGTTACACAAACAGGGCAGCGAGGGATTCATGCTATGGAAGAAGCGCTGGTTCGTTCTGTCGGAGTACTGCCTTTTCTATTACAAAGGTAAATAAGGGACACGCTACATTACCCTATGTCAGTGTTCACGTTATAAGTTCAGACTGTATCAGTCGTTCGCGAATCCTCTCAGTGTTTTGAGTAGTTTACTTTATGGAAGGGGTTGCGATACGTGGCCTCTTTTCAGGCCCCTGAATTGTGTCCTGGGGAATTTTTTTAATTTTCCAGAAATGTCCGGGTTTGTGGCCTTTGTCTGTAGCCACACTCAGTTTTTCAGTGATTGTTACGTACGTTAGTTCGTAGTTGTTATAGGCCACGGTGCAAATTCGGAACTTATTTTCACGATCATCTCCGGTGGATCCGGAGGCATGCTCGCACATGCCGGTTCCGGTCGTTAGTTTCGAACTGCGCGGGTGTAGTTCAGTGGAGAACGTGTTGTGCGCTGTTTAGTTCGTATGTGGTTTATCTTGCGTTCTTGCAGTGGGGAAAAATGTAAATTCACGAAGTAGAAAGAAATGTATCGGCCGGTGGAGACTGACCACTTGAATTCAGGGTTAGCGTTATTTCGTCAATTCGGGATGGGAGGTCGAAAGGATTCGCCAAGCGAAGCCAAGCCAAGCCAGGCCAGGCCAGGCCAGGCCAGGCGTGGCCTTGGACTAACTATGGGAGGGATAAAGTTTGGTTGGTTGCCTGTCTGGGTTCTGTCGCCATCTGGGGGTATGCGACTTTTAACAGGCGCTTAGGTGAAGCTGCCGCGTCTTGGGAGGGGATTGCGGTCCGTGCCCCGACTTTTCATTTGCTTTACAAAAGGAAAGTCACGGAAAACCGCGGTCAGGGTAGCCGAAAGGCTTTCGGTTGATCAGCGCCGAGCGCGATTCGTTTACTCGAATTGGCTATCGCAGGCGATGGCCTTTTCTGGCCTGCTGGCCCCTGCCACCACTCGCTTTCGCGTCCTCCGGAGGGTTTAATCCTAGGTCAGCATAACTACCCATCGAGTAGCCGTAGTAGGGGTTTCCCCACGTCAGCCAACTTTGAGTCAAAGTTCGAAGTCAGGGGTCTGATGTCGGCAAAGAGTGGAACACCCAGATCCTCGTGTATCTGTCTGTTACGTACTAGTTGGCACCAGTAGCAAGGCGAATACACCTGGATTGTAACACCTGTAGTCTCCGGACATGGTGGGGACAGAGGACCTCAGTGTGGGGCACGCGTAATCCATCGTGGTTGGATAAGCTGCTTATATAGCAGCACTCTGTTCCTGAAGAATAGATCTCTCTTCTCATTCAAGAGGGAACCCTGCATGCCCAACCTTCGTGCAATTTTCCTCCTGACCTGATCGATGTGAAGCGACCAGATGAGTCGTGTATCTAGGGACACCCCAAGATAACGAGTAGTTTCGACCCATTGTATTTTTTCCCCGAAGAGTGTTACTGGTGGAGACTGGAGGAAGCGCCGTCCGTCCGGCCTTCGGGATCGCATGATTCGAGTTTCGCACTCCACTGGTCGTTCCTCCACTCGTTGAGGCGACGGGTCACGGACAAATGCAGGTTGTTGACCTTGGTTTTCAGAGCGAGGTCCCTGGTGATTTACTACTAGCTCCGCAGTCGGTTCGTCAGGCGTATCTCATCCTTAATGGCAGCCGGTATCGGATGCCGTGCGTTGTCTCGCGGGCGAAACTTGGTGTATAGATACCGCAAGAGCTTTTAGAGCGGCGTCGGATAAGTTATGAAAGCCCGTGTTGATTACCATCCCGTTGTACAATTTCGGTTCGAACGGAATTTGATCATCCATGTGAGTTTGGAAGTTGGCCCAGTCAGTGCGCCTGAAACAAAGGCGATCCGGTGCGCGTTGAAAGGCTGAGCGACACGCAGTGTCAATGAGTACCGGGAGGTGGTCCGAGCTTAGTGCAGAGCACGAATTCAGATTCACCAGGAACGGGAGTTCCTTCACTATGACGATGTCCAAGACGTCAGGAGTAGCGAAGCAGTCGTGTGGCTTGTTTGGGTGTTCCGTTCCAACGATCAGACAGGAGTTTTCTCCGGGATAGTCACGTAGGAGTTCCCCGTCTCTACTTCAGCCGCGAGTTCCAATCCACGTGTTTGGCGTTGAAGTCTCCGGCCACGAGGACCGGAAATCCCCCGCCGAAATAGGCTGTCAGGTCCCGAAGGCGAGTGGTTAGCCGCAAGGATTTTCACCGGTCTGCCGGTCAGTAACTTGAATGACATTAGCCTTCATGTGGATCATGCACGGTGCTGGTACTGAGTGTTGGACTATACGACGGCGTACCGGAAAGTCGGTGCCGCACCCCACTGTCAGTATGTCTGCGGTGGCAGACATAATTGGGAAACCGGCGGACTTGAACATGGTTTAGGAATGTTTCACTTAAGAGACAAATGTCTAAATCGTGATGGCTGGGAAAGTGGTCCAGTTCAGGCTTTCTACCGCGCTCTGTCACCATTCCACGAGGCGGGACGCAGGACTTTACTCTTTTTCTCCTCCAAAGGTGTGCTGCCATTAGAGAGAAAGACGGACTTCACGACATTCCTCGCGCTGGCTGCCCCCCGAGGGGAGGGGGCTCGTAGGTGATAAACGTGAGGATTCGACGAGTCAGCTCCACGAGTTGAGGCGATCGAGATCAGAAATATCCTGAATGGGGTGTTGAAAATTTGTCTGGATACCATAAGTTTGGGTGTTTTAGGTCTAGCGGCCGAGGTTTTGACACTTGCGGCTGATATTCGTCTTGGATTTCCCAGCAGCCGGCTTAGTTGCTTCTGTGGATTTTGGCTCGTGCTCCTAGGCCGGCCCTTCGTACTGTTAGCGGTTACATGCTTGGGTTCCTCCGTGACCTGTTGGGGAGTGGGTTTTGGTTTGGGATTGGGGTCAAGTGATGGTGGACTTGAAACACGCCCCCTTCGGACGAAGTAATTCCATCCTTTGCCCAAGTCCATCTGCTCTGCAGAGGGCCCGGCTCGCTGATATTTCGGTTTGGCTGTGTGGCTTTTGGCGGCGCCTTTGCTGACACGTTCGGGCGCTTGGTTTGCGAGGGCCGTCCTCGCTTCTTTGCACTTGATATCCTCGCCGTGTGGTTTTACCCGCAGTCACAGCATGGGGCTACTCTCGTGGGATATAGCGCCAACCGGTTAGTTGGGACCCCCACATACGACGCACCGCGTCGGGTATCCGCAATTAAGCTGCGCGTGTCCAAGGCTCTAGCAAAGCGTGTATTGTAGTGGGTTTTTTTAATGCCATGTACGTCTCCATCGACACCCGCAGTCCGCAGAGTTCGTATATTGAACGCCCTTGGGACACCGCACGCGCCAACGATGGATTGAAGCGGGGTTGAAAATGCGGTTCTTGGATGTGTTCTGATTTTGACGGCCGTAACGTAGCTGCGTGACTACCAGTACACGAACGTCCAAGGATTCCAGCTCCATCGGACGATGCTCTCAGGCATAACCCAGCCCAGCGTCTTCACCAGAAGTCGCACAGAGCGGTCCTCCGGGTTCGTTAAGGTGTGGAAACCCACACCCTCTTCCCCGTTGAGGGACCGTAGTTCACTAACCGCGGGTCTGAACCCGTTGGTGTTCAATACCGCCATTCTGGCCCGCGGCGGTATATTCCACCACTCTGTCCGTTCTGGTCCTGACAAACTTGGAGGCCGCTGCCATCCAAGTCATATTGGCCGGTTGAATTCTCGCCTTCATGCACACTGATCGGAGCTGAACTGACATGTGTCGGCGGGGTCCTGATGGCCTGCTACCCCAACGCCAAACACGTGGATTGGAACTCGCTGTTGAAGACGAGGCGATGGAAACTCCATCTTGATTATGCCAACTTGAACTCCTGTCTGCTCTTTGGAACGAACATCGCAACCACCAACACATACAGCTCCACTATTCACGATGTCTTGGGCATCTTGATGGCGAAGGATATCCCGTTGATAACTTCTCCCGCGAATTTCTGAAGGCTCTGTCGGCATCCTTTCCAAGGCGTCGACCGCTCGACCACCCACGGCAATCGATACCGGCTAGCATTTAGAATGAAAGACGCCTGTAGAAACCATTGCTTAGGCGATTGCAGGTCATTAGGGACCGAGGTCTGATATCTGAAGTGATTTGCCTGCAAAGGTAGGTGAT
>JGI20166J26741_11745697_pt1 | contig 10545 bp, 4 predicted proteins | sample TergutCu122P5_FD_26741 | JGI IMG/M metagenome (IMG submission 26741) | reverse complement strand
CAACTTGGGACATAGGTGTTTTGGGTTATATCGGTATAGTTTAACATAAGGAACACCCTCCCGAAGTTTGGTCTGTTCCTCCTGTGACACCCTGTATATGAAAAATTCCCAGAAATGTAGGGTCATTCTTCTTCTTTTTCTTCTAGCACTAAAACCCTACGAGTTTTGGTCTTCTACACCAGATCATTCCAGGCTTTCCTATCTTTAACAAGCTGAATCCAGTTTCTCAGTTTTGTTGTTGTTTGTTTGTTTTCTTGGTGTTACAACCCATTTTGGTTGTATTTTCACAGCCTGGCAGCAGGCTTTAGCCTCCTCATTCATGAGGTTTCTTGATCACACACGACGACGCGCCACAGTCAGTAGGACTCCCCTGGATGAGTGATCAATCCATCGCAGAGACCTCTACCTGACAACACACAACACTCACAACAGACAAACATCCATGCCCCCGGTGGGATTCAAACCCACAATCTCAGCAGGCGAGCAGCCGAAGACCTATGCCGTAGACCGTGCGGCCACTGGGACTGGCAATTTCTCAGTTTTAGCTTCTGTATATCATTTACTACTTCATCTCTCCAATTACTATGGGGTTCCAATCAGTGATCTTCTTAACTAGTTTCATATCATCCATTCCGTTCAGATGTCCCCATCATTTTATTCTTTGTGCTCTTATATATTTAATAATATCTTCTCCTTTTATCAACTTCTGCAATCTGTTATTACTTCTGATTCTCCATCCTTCCTTACACCAAATTTCTTCCTTAAAATTTATCTTCCAAATCCAATACATTTTCTATGTCCCATACAATGTCCAGGTTTCACACGCGATGGTCACTACTGGCCTTATCATGTCATGCAGAGCTTCCCCCTAGTATATTTTTTAATTAATTTAGTGATCTTTAATCCTTTATATACATAATGGTCTCTATGTCCTTTCTTAATTCTGTGTGTCATTTATTCTGATAGGAATTGGAATAAAATTAAAAAAAAAAAAAAAGCAGGAACAGGCACGAAAAATTAAAAAAAAAAAACAAACATTTTAATTCTGAAAATATAAAAGTTGCATCTACTGACAGACCTATGACTTGCTGATCAAGTCTTACATGTTATGCAGAACACTGTAGAATTGAAGGCAAACAACTAGAACTGTGTATCAAAATTGAAGGTTTACAAATTAACTGTTCATGTTTTTTTGCCTGTTGCAATGGGTTTAATTAAGACCACTCTTTATGTGATGTTGTTATGACAAGCTTTGGTTCACTTTTCTCACAAATACAAAACATACTTCAATATACACTCATTTATGTTTCATATCTGTCTGTATCTGGGAGACAAAGTAACACAGCTAGTATAGTGACAAGGCTATATGTTGGATGACTAAGGAATCTTGGTTCAATTCCCAGCAGCAGCAAGATATTTTTCTCTTCTCCCAACAAGTCCAGGCCATCTCTGGGTACTTAGCCTCCTATTCAATAGGTAGTGGGGAATCTATCCTTGCATGTCAAGTGGCTCAGGCATGAAGGTGACCACTTACCTACATCTAGGGCTAAAGTTATATAATTCTTGCAACTGAAAGCATTGTTAATAAAACACCTCTTATCAAAATTCCTACCTTGGCCTCTCACTGCACTCTCTCCTCTCCCCACCCACCAGGGGGGGGGGGGACCTAGGTTTTACTATTTATGGCTGATTACTGGGTTCACATTGCTACTTAGAATGTGATGTTTACATCATGTGACATGGCAAGATAACAGGTGGTAAGTATGTGAAAAGTTGGAAGAATGATGCTGCAACCTATTAGAAACTACCATAAAATTACAGCTACTGACAATAACAAGCTCTGCAGTCAAAGGAAGGTATATGAACTACACCAAAACATGTCTTCAGAGTTGTAACTTTTACCTTCCTTCATCTAGGTCAACAGCGTTAAAATATTCCTGAACATTGGCAACAAAAACTTTGCCAGTAACATCAGAAACTGCAAATAATTCTCCACTTTCAGACACTGCCATGCTAGAAAATACTTCAACAGCCTCAGAGCCTTGACCATATGGTAACAAGGAGTACAGATTTACTACTCCAGTCTGTTTTCCATTCAAAACAGAATATGCTGCTGTTAAAAAGTTAAGAAAGATTTCAAAATTTCATTTTAATAACACATTACCAACACCAAATTATAGGATTTTCCTTGAAAGTTTACAGGTACTCAGTTGGTCAAGATCATAGTCGTCTGAGATACGACACTGTGTAGTCTGGTAGACATGTGTTAATTTTCATTGTAAGTGCATTGTAATTTTGAGGAGACCTCTCTTGTTGCTCCCCCCCTCCCCCCATGAGGAGGGATTTTCTAGGAGAATGCAAGAATGATACAAATAACAGAATGCAACAGAATAATTTGGTTTCAATGAAAAATGTAATAATTAACAAAAAAAAGCAACAAAATACACAATGTTTAACCAGAACGTGGGACATTATTTTCAACCAACAAACACATCAATAAATGGAAATCCTTCCATGTACAAGTTGCCACCTTAAATCAAGATACAACCGGCATTCTAACCAAATAAGTGCACAGCAACAAAGAGGCCAAACATTGCTCTACTGTGTGCCAAACACAGTATGACACTCATTTAGAATCTAGAGAAACTAGCAAACGGGAATCTTTCTACAGACACTATACCTCAGGCTTCACTGTTGTGCCATTGCAGAGTCCTGTAATTCCCAAATGATCAGTCTCTCAAAACAGATTTTTGGATACACAATGCATATCATAAACACACAATTGCTGAGACTAAATTTTCAGGTAACTGCCTGTTGATGCTCAGCCAAGAACTTCCTGTTGACTCGACAGGAAGCTAAGTGTGGCCAGGTCACCATTACCCGTAAGCACAAAAGAATAGAGGGTGGGAAACTAGAATTAAACCACACTGTAGGCAACAGAAAAAGTGGCATGGCAATGAAACCTGAGCAACATGGCTCAAATGTTCATAAAAACCTGTTATCTCTGTCGTCAGGGTACAAAACTAAACAGAGTCACATCCCCAAAAAACTTGATCTTGACTCTCCCTACCATACGAATCACAAATTCCCTGTTCTTCTGAAACCCAAGATTAATTTCCAACAACACAGAAACCCACAATTTTGCCCCTTATAATCCTCCTGAATCCAGGACACATCTTCACATCCCATGTCTATACCATTTATTCCTAGGGATTTCAATGGGTCTCTCTTCCTTTGTGTTTCACAACCGAGATTTGCAAGAATTTACCAGTTCCTATATGTCTGGCACCCACCCTACAAATTTCATCTATTTTATTCAATAAGCCTACCTACTTAGAACAAAGTGCTACAGTAGAGAACTATTAACATATACATGGAAAACATTTTTCCCAACTACAGGAAGAATTGTCTATATTAAACAGAATTCATTATCTCCCTATGATTAATTGCAGTTTTGGGGAAACATGCTCAATATTTTAATGTATTTGACTAAATAACAAAGCTACCAAATGACTAACACAGGAAATAAGCAATGGCTAATTTAATAGCGCAGCATTCCATATAAGAGTAAAGTGTATTTTTCTGTCACTCTCATCACACCACAAAAGCACAGCACTATTCAGGTGGACTTCTTTTGGGCTTCTGCACTGTTAAGTGACTACATATTCTGACATTTCGGAGGAACTTGCTGCCTCCATCTTCAGGGTGACTTAACTGGTTGGGATGGTGGATGAAAACACCCTGGGCCCTAAATCAAAAGATATACAGAGTATGTCCTGTGAGTGCAGTGAAGTTTACAAAGGACCAACCAGTCATTCCATTGAGACCAGGATCGGGGAACACCACCGTCACTATGTATGACTGCACCAACCAGAGAAATCACCTGACAGAACACAACACTGACAATGCCATTAAATCACAATCAAGAACATTAGTAACCTGGCCAGAAATCCAGGCACACAGTCTGGCTCTCACAGGCAGCAAAAGAGATTAAACTGTACCCCATCACACAGGAGGACTGATTTTCCCTGAGTAGATTCTGGAAACCCTCAAACCATTCCCCAGAAAGAAAAAGGCCAGCAGGCATTCTCCAGTGACATACTGGTCACATCACTGCAAGTCATTGCGAGGCCAAAAAAACAGTTACATACCCAAGTGACAATCACACTCAATGTGGCTTAGTGACAGACAGAGATCAAACTTGTGAAGCATAAAAAATAATTGTTTTGAAATTTTAACTCATCTTGGCTCAAGACAATCCCATCCCCAATTCCTATCCTCTGCAGCTGTGAGTGGCCAAACTACTTAAAGTCATCCTACATAAATGACAAAAATTCTTCCTCTGTATCACTTCAGCATCCACCCACAGTAATTTAGTCATTCTGCTGATGGATTCAGTATGTTCCTTCAAAATGTTGGAACATTTAAAGACTACATGGAGTAGAAACTTGAAAGAAGACCATCATGATGGATAACCACTGTGAAAATGTGAACACTCACAGCAGCACTGTTGTCAGTTGTTGTGCCATTTTATTACAATGCCATTTTTAATGTACCACTGATTATTACACCTAAGGACCAATAGGTTTCAACAAAAATTAGTCATCTTCATATCCCCTTGGTAATTTATTTGCTACTGCACACCGGCACAATTTAATTTATTGCAATTTTCATGGTTTATCATAACATCCAAAAACTCACTGGGCATTAAAATAACAAAAATTATCACCCCCCAAAAAAACCATAATCTATCAGATAATGTCAAATAACAGCAACAAGTAAAACTTGAGGATGACAAGTTACTAATTGGTCTACATTGTTCCTTTGATACAATAATTTGGTGACATATCGAAAATTACATAATAAAAGTTTACATTGTTTTGTGCTGTATTGAAAGTGACAAGAAAATCTGATTTATAATAATTCACCAAAAAATGGACAAGTTTTTATATTTACATATATAGTCTATTTTAAAACAATGAAAAATGTGTAAATATAAAGAACTCTGCATGTATTGGTAAATTATTATGTATTAGTTATAACCAGTGCATGGAATAAACAATAAAAAATCTGACAAAAAATATGTTTTCCACCTGACGAGGTATTTCACTAGTCAATATCTTAATCACAATGTCACAGCTGAATATGACTGACTGGGACAGAAACTTGCACAAACTCTCTGACAATATGTAGCACAACTGCTCATAGTCATATAACTCACAAATGAATTATAAGGCAAATGATGTAACTATGATGGTGAAAACAAATGACAACTATTCAAGGTTATCATCTCATGTCAAGAAAATTAAAAAAAAATCAAAGGATACAAAAATTTCCTCCAGTTGTCAGAGAATAAATACATTCCCTTGAACTTCCAACTGCTCTGCATGAAGAAATCTCTATCACACTCCTGACATAAAGTGGATCAGGGTACTGAAGGCAGAAACTTACAAGCCACTTACTTTCAACCAAAACAATTAGCTGTGATTTAGAAAACACCACTGTTCTCAGCTCAGTGGACTCTGATATCTCTGCAAAAAAATAAGAATCAATTTAACATTATGAATCTCTTATCACTTTCTTGCACCATGCCTTTAAATGCAACATCTTAATTAATAGCATTTTCATAGTTAACAAAGAAAAATATGACAGTCAACTTTCACTGTTCATTAGTCCGTAAGAGTCTGGACAGCATACGCTCTACCTACTTGGACACTTCGGAAAGTAGATCAAAAATACCCTCAAAGTTTTTAAATGTGATGCTGGAGAAGGATCAGCTGGACTGATCATGGAAAAATGAAGAAGTATTACAGAGGGTCAACAGAAACCTCCTGCATATGATAACACAAAGGAAGGCTAACTGGATTAATCACATCTTGTGTAGGGACTGCCTTCAGAAACATGTTATTGAAGGAAAGATAGAAGGGACAGTAGAACAAGAAAGAAGTTATAAGCAACTACTGAATGGCCTTAAGGAAATGAGAAGATACTGGAAACTTAGAACGAAGCACTAGAATGCACTCTCTGGAGAACTCGCTTTGAAGAGGACATGGACCTGTTGTTATAATACATGATGATGATGACAATCATGATGGTGGGATGATGGTGGTGGTGGTGATGATGATGATCTACCTAATTAATTACATGCAACTGGGCTTTCCTCGAAAAGTTGACATTTATTCAGCTGCTGAAGAAGTCAACTGATCCATTCTTTAACTTGAAGATCCATTTTCATGTTCAAAACAGCTTGCCACTGGACCCTACCTTACGAAACGAGGTCCAACAAATAACAAGTGTGATGTTTTCTTACAGTTATCGCCAGTCCTGGCGAGCTAATGCACACTAAACCATGTGGCTATGTGCCTCAGGGGCTCTGTATCAGTCACTGGGTTTCAGACTTTCTGTGAGTGCAGGATTTTATTTGAAGAGCAACATGTTGGTTTGTTAAAAAAAAAAAAGACTCTTAGAGCACAAACATTAAATTTTCAATAAAACCAGAGAAAAACATTGTTGGCATTTACACATTTCTCAGCAAATTCATGGCTATGGCTCAGGCAATCAGTCCATGTCTTTTGCCACAGATGCCCTGAGTCTCAATCCCAGGTCAGCAAATGTGGGATTTGTAGAGCAAAAAGTGGCAATGGGGCCAGTTTGACTCAGAGCATTTTGATTTTCCCATCAGCATTATTCCGCAAATGTTCCACATTCATTCATTCACTCATTCATTTATGCATTCCTTAGTCACTGACGTTACAAAATCTGAGCAACTGAGAGCATCATTAAATACATTATTTAAGAAAAAACAGTGACTATAAGAAAGGATTTAGAGAGAGTTAAGTGCTTTTATAATAGGAAGGAAGATGTTACAGATAACGAAATGTCAGGATAGCCAACAAATTCAAAATTTATCCAAATGCAGGAAAAAATGGAATAAAATGACAAAAAAATTGCTGAATGACTCTTCTGAAGACAAAACAGAGAACTGAAAATAAAGAAAATATGTGATAAAATGATATTAAAAAACAGAAGAAAAGAAATTTACTCACAAGTTTCAAAAAGGGTGTTGGGAAAACCTGACTTAACAAATAAACAGAATCTGCTAAGAATCTTCAGTCATGCAGTACAACCCAGAAACAAAAGTCATCCTCAGTCCAGCAACATGACATTCTGAAAGTCATATAACTTAGCCAACTGAGCCATGGCATGCCCTAAATGTCTGATTGAGGTTCACAAAGCACCATATTTTGACGTGCAATTACATGAATTTATGAAATCTCTGCATGCCCAGTTTCAATTTAATTTGTTTTAATCTTTACACTGTTGCAAAATGAACCAGTGATGCCCCAGATGTTAACATGAATCTGACAGACAACTGAAGTGTAAAAAAATCTCAATATACAAAATTATTGTCACCTGATACATGAGGCCACATAGTATAGTAGATATGTAACATTTCAGAGAACCTGTTGATCTTAATATCATTCTATGACAACCTGAAATTCTACACCTAAATAGATTTTGAACACCTCAGTTTAAAAATTCAACTTATCGCAAGTTACTTGTTTTCCCAACAGTCACGTTTGTCCAATAATCTTGCTGAAAAATCTCTGTTTATTTGTCCATGCATGTGACTACAGCTTACCAATTCCGTTCCTTTCCAGTAAAGCTGATAACAGTATCGTGTCTTCCTCAACAAGAAATTCCACCACGGCATCATGTACATTATAGATTTGAAAACATCTAGTTTCCAATATCGTAATCAACTGGTTTCCATCTTCCGAAAATTTACAACTGAAGAAGAAATATAACAACTAATCAAAATCAAAACAAATTATCTTGGTATCACATTACAGTACTTGCTAGTCATGTGTCGCTAAACGACAGGGACACGTTCTGAGAAATGTGTCATTAGGCAATTTTGTCATTGTGCGAACATCATAGTGTGTACTTACACAAACCTAGATAGTATAGCCTACTACACACCCAGGCTATATGGTGTAGCCTATTGCTCCTAGGCTACAAACCTGTACAGCATGTCACTGTACTGAATAATGTAGGCAATTGTAATACAATGGCATAATAATATTATATTATTATAATCTTATGGGACCACTGTCATATATGCGGTCTGTCGTTGACAGAAACATCGTAACGCAGCGCATGACTGTATTTGTTATTCTCAGCCTGATAAATATTAATAAAAAAACCCTGACCAAAAGTGTCTATCAATATGACCTTTAAATGCTAGGGCCTAAACTGTAGCTCATCACATTGACAGGAATTGTAAATAGCAGTCACAGATGCTCTTTGGGCATTTGTCATATTCTATTTAGAAGTCTTCCACAGAAGGAGTGTTACTGAGGTGTAAACATATTTATGAACTTTTTAGAAAAAAGTCACCTACCAAATTACCTAAATAAATGGTTCAAAGCCAGCAGACTATCGCTAAATTTTGATAAAACCCATTTCAATCACTCACATATAAAAACAGCCCTCAAAGTGGTTTATGATAAATTAATTTCCAAAGCATATGATACAAGATTTCTTGGGATATATGTAGAGAGTACAATGTCCTGGAATGCATATTGAACAATCCATATGTAAATTATGTGCAGCTTGCTATGCAATGAGATCAGTCTAGCATTTTATGTAACAGAAATCATCACACATGGTTTCCTGTGTCTATTTTCACTGTGGTATAAACTAAAGAACAATAATGTAATCTATATTCCTTGCAAAACAGATATGATCCAACAAACTGCACAATCAATAATAAATAACCACTTCTCACCCATGTTCCTCCTATGTGTTTCTTTAAAATCCTAAACAATATTTCATCTTCCATTGCCAACAAACATCTTTGTTAATTTTTGTCTTCTTCATTCAAAGGGAATCTCCCTGTATTATCTGGTGGGTGTTTATGCCTTGGTGAATTACTGAGTTCTGTATTCAGTAAAAAATGTTTGTTGACTAATTTACATTTTAAACATTTTTAGTAATTTTTATTACAATATTGTATTATAATTCTAAATACAGGCGTCTTTGACAGAATTTGCTGTACTCGTGTGCCTGTGCATACACCTCTCAGATGATGGACTTATACAGGTCAAAACATGCAGGAAGAACATGGGTGAAAAGTGATTATTTCTTATTCATTTGCAGTCTGTTATATCAAATACTGTATATGGCATAATATTTTGGAAAAACTCTTCACATGGTGTAAAAGTTTTTAAAATATGAAACAATGCAATTATTGGATGCAGAAGTAGAGACTCATGTTGATTTATTTAAGGCCTTAAAAATATTACCTTTTTAATCATAATATATATATTTTTCTTTTATTTGTGGCTAACAACAGAATTAAATTCAAGTTGATTTCCAATGTTTACAACAAAAATACAAGACAAAAATTTAATTTCACCAACCTCTATCAAATTTATCACCATATCAAAAAGGATTCTACTCTTTTGACATAAAGGTGTTCAACAATCTCCCACCAAGTACAACAACTCTGATTTGACAACATTAAGCAATTTAAATCAGCATTAAAAATTACTTACATGATCATTCCTTCTGCTCTGTAGACGAATACTTTAATGCAAACAATGAATTTTAAAATTAGTACTTTATTAATTTTAACCTAATACTTCATAGCATTAACAAACTACTGTAATAATCTATTATGAATTGTTCTGTATCCAAAGGTGTTAACCTGTTTTGGATTCATGGCATGTAAAAACATTCTATTCAATTCAACTGCACAGGCAATTACATCCACTTGCCCTTTGTGTGTTTGTAAAGTAGCAAATTTAGTGGTGAATGGGGGAAACATAAAATCATCAGATAAACAGTTTCATAATCATGATCACTTTTGTGTAATCACCCAACTTACATTCCTGACACACTCCTATCTGAAATGTCTGTGCTACACTGCTCAAATGAGGTACAGTTAACAGTCTACCCTCACAGACAGACTTACATAATCAGCCACTGGTATGTATACTGCCTTCAAGCCCTTGAGACATTATGATTTGTACACAAAGGAAGATGACCACAGTATCCACAGTACACATGGTTTCTACATTATGATGCTGTGAATCAGCTTGTATGCTTGTAAAAGTGGGCAAGTCTAGAACAGGCTGGTGCTTTTGCTGTGCTTACATAACATCATATAACAAAAACTCTGCATTTATTATTCAGCGATTACAGCAGAAGAAAACACAACCAGTTACAATGTGATTCTTGATAAATACTTGTTTAGGGGTAAATTTATTTCATTTCTGTACAATATATTACACAACTTGTGTTCAACGTTTGGATGCATTCAATTGTTTTTTCACTGGACAGTAATATTTATATGCCTATATGGTGTGTCGGTTGTGTAGCTTAGCTGCATGGTAGTAACCATTTCTAGTTTTACCAACATTAATATGCCAGTGTCTGCATGCAAACATCAAATGTACAACTGTCAAGATATAATAGTGGGCCCTTCTTAAAATGTAATTCACCTTTCAACCAGACTGTTTCTGCTAATTCCTCCTGACA
>JGI20166J26741_11745473_pt1 | contig 10546 bp, 8 predicted proteins | sample TergutCu122P5_FD_26741 | JGI IMG/M metagenome (IMG submission 26741) | reverse complement strand
TAGATAGATAGATAGATAGATAGATAGATAGATAGATAGATAGATAGATAGATAGATACATTCCATAGATCATTTGACACAGAAGTAGTCACATTTAATCTGGTGTATGCAGATAAGAGTGTTTGTCATGGCAAATAAACTTAACAAATATGAAAGGAAAACGTATAAAACATATTAAAACTGAATATAGAACATATATGCAATTGTGACCCTATCACAAACCCTTTTATTTAGCAAGAGTTTTTTTTCTGGGATCTAAGTAACTAGATTGCAAGTGAAACGCGGTACACAGACGTTACCAAGGCTTTCTTTACTTTCAAAATGTGACACTGTTTCACGGAACACGTGTAAATGAAATTTCGTTTACGCTCATAGGAAAAGAGTGGCATTGCCTGCGCCGGTTTTAAAGAAACTCGCAAATGTTCAGCAGCACATCTGTTACACCGAATTTCACCAAAATGGCACAAGACTTCGTGAAAGAACGGGTATATACTCTTCCAGGCCCCTAAATACGCGGAATTCACCGCGCCAATTTTCACGAAACTCATCATCATTCGACACATTTTCGTGGGCATCTCCTCTAATGACTCCCCCCCCCCCAAAAAAAAAAATCGGGCGAAAATCCTCGGTCAAGGAATATGGAATGAACAGGTAGAAATTCCAAACGATTTTCACGAAACTTGCGGTTGTTCGGCAATTTTTGTGAACAACGCCTACACAGAATTTCATGAAAATACAACACATAATGTAGTAGCTGATAAATCATAGACGGGCGGACGCGTTCTTACCAATGTAGAGCTAGTGTCCGGACTGGGCATAAGCTCCCTTTTCCTTTTGTGATTCTGACGGATCAGCTCCACCTTCTCACTTTGAATCTAAAGATGGTGGTAGCACGTGCCTCTGAAACGCTAGCAACACAGCCAACTGCAAAAGATGAATAACCCCCAAACAGAAACAACATTAACAATGGATTATTATTAAAACTTAAACCTGGGGGGAGGAGCAGCACAACTAACTTCTGATTGAGCTTTGTGTGATTTTTGCAGAAGCCGGCCTGACATAGTACCTCACAATGTACCACGTTGGAAGAATGCACTGCCTCAGGTACTTCTATACCACAGCTATGTATTTCTATACAATTTGTAAGTCAAGTTAAGTCTCTCCTTCTTAGTCAAATAGATATGTGAATTAAAAAGTTAACTGCTTTGTAGAATATTAGAATGGCCATCAATGTGACCACATAATTTCTGGTCAATATCCTAAGCTTATCCTAATTCCTGTCGTAGATCCCCACAAACCAGTCCTATCCTACATGATCTGTCCCCTGCTTCAGTTTTTCCTTTACAATCTCCCACAAAAGGTCTGAAAACCTTTGATGGTTGTTCATCTTGTAGCAAGTAAAAACATTTATATCAGCGTGGGTTACATAATTACATATTCACTTTTAATGCAAGTTAATTAAAGACCGGCATCATACTGATTAGGCCACAACTGCCTCCTTTCATACATTTTCTTATTCGTAATTCATCATTCATTTAGTCATTGGATACTTTTAGTTACTGTGGGTAACATGAAGTAATAATACAAATTGTCCGTTCACCCACATTTGTGCAGGTAATAGCAGGATGTACATCACAAAGCATTGTGATTCAGGCTGGCATAAGCATGGCATTTTCAGCAGTACTGCTGCCACAGCTTATGCAGAGTGACAGTGTTTTTACACCCACAACAGATCAGCTAACATGGATTGGTATGTCACATTTTATTTTATTTAATGTCTTCAATTGAGCTAAGCATAACAACTCTAATTTTTTCTTGAAGATTCTGTGACATTTGTAATTTTACAATATTAAGTTACATATGAACAGAATTAAGTGTAGTTATGCTATAAGATACGTGAGTTAGTTTACTACAGACTTAAGACAGGACAAGACAGTCAGTGTACTATTAATTCAAGGAAAAATAAGAACTCATCATGTTTTGATTAAATTTCCAGTAAGTTATTAAAATCTTTATTCTTTATTCACTTTATTCACTTGTATACATTCCATAGTTCCTGACTTGTTTAAAGACCAATTGGATGTGGAATCTTGTGCTCAATATCTCAGTAAGACTCTTGCCTGTATTTGTAATTCTTCAATCTTACTTACTTACTCACTCCATGGAACAGAGTCCTTCTTCAGAAGCTAACAGGTTTTCATCTAGTCAAGAAATTCCCCGCATTTTATGGAACCCAAAGGTTCATTACCGCAGTCACAAGTGCCTGCCACCTGTCCCTACCTGAGCCAGTTCAATCCAGACCATACCCCCACATCCCACCCATCTATGTTTGGGTCTCCCAAGTGGTCTCTTTCCTTCAGGTTTCCCCACCAAACCCTGTATATGCCTCTCCTGTCCCCTATACGTGCCATATGCCCCACCCATCTCATTCTTATAATACTCTTATCAGTCAAGAAAAATTCCCAGATCATTTAAAATAATCAGATGTGGTTCCAGTATTTAAGAATGGTGATAAATCCTTAATAGCTAACTATAGACCGATTTCCCTATTAACTGGATTTTCCAAAATCTATGAAATATTAATTTACCATAGATTAATTCAGAATATACAACTACACAATATAATAGTTTCTGAACAGTTTGGTCTTAGAAAGGGTTTGTCCATGGAAAATGCCACTTACCAATTAAAAGAAACAGTTTCTTATGCATGGAATAGTAAATAATATACAGCAGGGGTATTTTGTGCTCTGACCAAGGCTTTTTTTTGACTGAGTTAACCATGAACTATTAAAACAAAATTAGAATTTTATGGTGTGAAGGGTTTACTTTTAGACTGGTTTGGTTCTTATCTTGAAGAAAAGCAGAGAGTTGACTTAAAATTTTCTAAATTTAATAATCCTTCAAACTGGCGTATTGGGAAACATGGGGCTCCCCAGGGTCTGGTTTTGGATCCCTTGCTCTTTAGTCTATATATTAATGATCTTCCTGTACTATTAAATGAAATTATGAATGTGATAATGTTTGCAGATGACACAAGTATGTTCATTGCAGCCAATACCAAGGCAAGCTAATCGGAAAGCTTAATTTTATTTTAATTCATATTTCTAAATGATTTCAAATTTATCACCTCATCTTGAACCCAATTAAAACTGAAGTCCTACAATTTGCACCACTTAAATTACTCAGTCCATTAAACTTAACACATGCAGGTCAATTTCTAACTGACATAGAAACTAAGAAGTTCCTGGGCTTGCAACTTGACAGACAGATTTCTTGGAAGTATCATGCTTCTTTTTTACTCAACAAATTGAGTTCTGTTTGTTGTGTAATGAGACAGCTAAATCATGTATTGACTTTTGATTCCCTGAAACATATATATTTTGCTCATTTTCAATCTGTAATTAACTAAGGTATAATTTTTCAGAGCAATCCATCCAATTGAAATAAGGTTTTTCTTCTTCAAAAAAAGGTACTTGGGATAATTTTGGGATTAGAATGCAGGAGTTCTTGCAGGGTTTGGTTCAAAAAATATTACATGTTAAGAGTTCCATCCCTTTTTATTCTTGCATTGGAAATGTTTGTTATTAAAAATTTCTCCTATTTTTATACTTATCTATCAGTGCATTGTATAAGTACTAGACAAAAAATTTTCTGCATAAACGACTAATTAATCTTTCATCTATTCAAAAGGACACTACTATTCTTCTTCTTCTTCTATTATTATTATTATTATTATTATTATTATTATTATTATTATTATTATTATTATTATTATTATTGGTATTGGTATTGGTATTGGTATTCAGCCCTTGGGCCGGTCCGGGCAGAGACCAGAGTTCAGTCAGGCGACTGGTACGGCTCTGGTACGCTACATCCTGGGCAAATTCTTAGGGGTAGCTTGCCATTGCTTTCCCCCGCTTTTCACCACCAGGTGCCTCCATGTCCGCCATGACGTGAGAGATCCCAGTGGCGGAATTGGGAACTATGGGCGAGAATGTTGTCCGGTAATTTTGCCGAAATGACGACTTCCACGTCATTTAGGGACTGATGGCTTTACTTCCCCTCCGAAGGAAGGTGTGCTGAGGATTTTTTCACCCTTAAAAATCCGATGGCTTTGGCTGGGTTTGAACCCGCGAACTTGGGTACTAAAGGCCAGCACGCTACCCCTAGACCACCGAAGCCAATTATTCTACTATAAAGGTCCTTAATAAACTGCCTTTATACATTAAGGAACTCCTACATGAGTAGGTGCAGTTTAAGAACACACTGAAACATTAGCTACTTGTACATAATATTTATTTACACCAAGATTTCTTATCACACTATTCAAGAGATTTAAAATTTCTTATAATTTAGCTTGATAATCAGTTTTATTTATATAAGATACACTCTTATCGTGACTTGTTCATATAAATCAGTCATCAGACTGATATTGTTTCAAAGAAATGTATTTTTGTAAATGTAAATATAAATGCCAATTTAAATGTATAACATAATATTGAGGAGTGTTTGTGTAACAATTGTTGCCATGGAAAGCAATACATATTATATATTCTGAATGTGTGTCTGTAGCCTGCCCGACTCTACAGTATTTTCCAACATTATCTCATAAACAGCATAATTTTTTTAAAAAAAGGTTACTGAGCATAAAATGTGTGTTTTGATTTTCTCTCTAAAGTTTGCCTGAAACATTTCTTATTCTAAGAAGAACTGAGCAAGATATGATCGAAAATGTATATTGGTCTTAATGTAAAGTACCCGTTATTCATTCCTGATTTTAATGAAATTGAATCAGTTGGACAGACTTTTAAAAAATCCTCAAATATAAAATTTCATGAAAATCCGTCCAGTGGGAGCCGAGCTGTTCCATGCGGACAGATAGACAGACAGACACGATGAAGTTAACAGTCGATTCTCATAATTTTGCGAACACGCCTAATAATTTATGAAATGTGAGATTTGAAATTCTCACAGCATGGTGTATCAGAATTATGATCTTCTGGGACATGCCACTGCATGGTGTGGTAGGCTGATACCAAAGTTCAGAGGCTCTTGTCACTTTTATCTTGAGGGTAAAATGTGGAATCGTCAGGTTCTTCTCAATTGTTGGCTCTGTCTATCAAACAGTATTGTGTCATATCCAAGAAGAATATTAATCTTGACACTCAAAGCAACAAGAACCTCAAATCCTGTGTAAGTACTCACTTTTTTATACTTAAGCAAATAAGAGGCACACTTCACAAGATTTTTAAGTCTACTATTAGAAAATGGTACAAGATCTGACAGATGTTCTGGAGTTTAAAAGACAAAACTGAGAAGAACTAACCGATGTTCTGGAGTTTAAAAAAACAAGACAGACAAAGATTTAATTGGATATACTGATGGCTAGTTTACACCAGCTATTGGCCAGTTAACACCAGATACTGGCCAGTTTACACCAGCTATTGGCCAGTTTACACCAGCTGTTGGGCAGTTAACACCAGCTATTGGCCAGTTAACACAAGCTATTGGCCAGTTAACACAAGCTATTGGCCAGTTAACACCAGCTATTTAACTTATATCTTTGGTGTATTAAATGTTAACAAAATGTGGGAATAGAGAATAGGAAAGAAATGGACAGATATAAAAGAAACTGTGGGAGGTTAGTGAAGAATGGGGAATGTTTTGTTTTAAGATGACAATGCATCATTTCCAGATGATTTTGAAGATGACATATTGGGTGTATGGACTTTGTCACTTGTTTAATATTTTGGAAATATGATAACATTTTGGTAAATTAATGCATTTTCATCCAGCAGTGGAGTTTAGTTCTTTCTAACCAAGCCATCTGAGTAGCTCTCTCCCTTTTCAATTATGTACAGAAACATACATTGCTTCTGACACGTCACATTCTGTTTGGAATACCAGATGGTGACCCGAGCCCAGAAAGTCAATAATGATTGTAAGTTAGTGGATGCTGACTACATGCATTTTGTGTTCCTGATTTTGGCATTATTTCCTGACACTTTTTGAACTGCGCAGATTGCAATGAATGAATGATGAATTGGAAGAGATGAAGAAGTTGTTATGCCATGTTTTAACCTGTAATTATCTAAGTGGCTAAAATTAATTTTGCTCCTCATTATAAATACATAATTGTTAATGGTGTTGAGGAAAATAATGCTTATTTATTTTTACTATGATAAGAAACCCATGAAAACCTCCTGCGGGCAAAATGTTAATTAAAGTCGTAATGGAAGGGTAAATTTGTCCCATTTCATGCCATGAGCCACTTCGGACATTTTGACCAATGCAAAAATTTCTTGCCCTTTCTGGGAATCGAACTGCACTTCCTTGAGAGTCCAGCCTGTTGCCTGGTCACTATAATGTCTATAGTATCTCGACTCATCATCTTTCAGGAGAAGGGACTGCAAAACCAAGAAGACAGTTCTACAAGAATAATTCAATTAATACATTAACAGATGCACTTAATAAAACATAATTTACAACCATCATTAAACTCCTACATGTTTCGGCACCGGGGTGCCATCCTCAGGGAATTTTAAGTAAAAAAGTAAGTAAGTAAGCAAATAAGTGAGTGAATGAGTGCGTGAGTGAGTGAGTGAGTGAGTAAGTAAGTAAGTAAGTAAGTACATAAGTAAGCAAATAAGTGAGTGAATGAGTGAGTGAGTGAGTGAGTGAGTGAGTGAGTAAGTAAGTACGTAAGTAAGTGAGTGAGTGAGTGAGTAACAGTGTCTAAAGAAGGAACAAACTAATTTTACCCAAGTCTTTGGAAGGCCAGCAGTTTCTCAGCTAATCAGTAAGTTCTATGTCTTTAAGGAGCCTGAAATTTCATTACAGTTTTCACAAAAGTTAACATAGTGCCATGCCATTGCTCGGGTAGTTAGACGCTGGGCTGTTACAGGGGAAGGCCTTTGTTCAACCCCAGGCTAGTCTGTGCGGAACTATGGTGGACAAAGTGACTGTGGGGCTTGTTTTTCTCTGAATATATTGGGATCCCCTGTGAACACTATGCCACCTTTGCTGCATTTTCATTCATATATCCCCGATGATACAGAGTCTTAAAGATAAGTAAGTTTAATTAAATAGCACACATAAAAAAGCTCATGTCTGAGGCAGTGTTTAACATTTCAAAGTAAACTGTTTCTGGGTAGGTCCACAAATTATGCCATAGCTGCATTGTTCTCTACATTATCCAATTTATTATTCACCATCATATCATTGAACATTATATACTTTGAGTTACTGAAAACATTACTAATAATAATAAATAAATAAATAACACTAAGGTTTTTTTTTATTTTTTTCACAGCAAGCTTGGTCACAATTGGCACACTTTTTGGCTCCCTCATGACAGGGCCTCTTATGGATAAATTTGGCCGCAGAATGACTTGTCAAGTCAGCTGTGTGCCGTTAATTGTGGCATGGACCCTGGTATCCCTGGCACAAAATGTTGAGACACTGTATGCTGGACGACTCCTGGCAGGATTGGGTGGGGGTAAGTACTACACATTGTTTTGATATTGAATAAGTAATAAAAACTTGCAAAGCAATAGAATTTGTTTCATATACACTGCTCATACCAAGTCATCTTTGCTGACTGAGCAAGATAAATTGCCTTTATGAAAATAAAAATATGAGTAGAAATATATTACTGTCAGAGTGTACGCTTAATGGCATCTTAACATTTTGACAAAGCATGTCCAGTTCACTAAAAAAAAATGTATTTGTTGACCTACGAAGAAGACGACACTGAGATGATCCAGAGGTTTCTGAATTTGATCACCTGTCAGATCTGTGAGAAAATTTGTTTTCTCTACAGACTGAAACTTCACCTAGAAAAGTTTCTGCCCACCCACGCATGGTAAAGCACCCATGTTCAGCTGCTCTAGATGTTTATGCAGATAATCATTCAATCATCTACATGCTCAATGGAGTCTGCCAATGGGCACTTTTTAACTTCAGACACAGATTCTACACCCTTACGTAGGTTGGCAGAGCCAACCACAAAAAAGCCAGTGCTGTCCATACCTGGAGGCACTAAACAAACAAGAAGAAGTACATTCTATAGGAGTGTGATGCTTGGGTGTCACATTTGGAATCATTCACTTTTTGGAGGTACAGGGTCTGGAATTGCTTACCTATGAGTATATAGCCCAGCGAGTAGATGTTCTCCTTTATGTTGTGATTGAGGATGAGAGCTGATCATGTTGCAGAAATGTCTTTTTAATTTCTACTTTTAACATGGATAAAGAACAAAGTTAATAATCCAAATGATTCCAAACAAGGACATTTATTTATTAGTACCAGTTCACCACTGCTGGTGACCTTAACTGAAGGTTTTCCATATTGTATTATGTTAGTGCTGGAGAAGAGTACCAGAATTATTGCTATGCTACACATAATTCCGTGGAATGTCATAAAATTAAAGATTTCTTGATGTGATTAACTCGTATCAAGTCATCAGGACACAGCTAATATCAGCAGTCCAGTACAGAGCTGCAGCAAGATAACCTAAGATGTGACGGCCTCATGACTGTGACTATGAGGAATACTGTTCTATGGAATGTGGTGCCATTTAAGCTGAGAGTAATTTACTGAGCTTCCAAAATTTTGGTAAATTTCTACCAGATTACTTGGCATCTCATCCCAATAGCCTGAATTTGTTGAAGAATAATCTGTTTACAGGTTTGTCCACTGTGGCTCTGGTCTATGTTTCTGAAGTATCAAATCCCAAAGTTCGTCCCATGCTGTTGTGCCTTAACAGTGTGTTTGTGTCAGCTGGCATTCTACTCACGTGTGTTCTGGCTCAGTGGTTTACGTGGAGGGAGATGAGTGTCTGGTTTGGAATCTTGGCTGCTTTAAGTTGTGTTGCCATCTGGCTATTACCTGAGAGCCCCCACTGGCTGGCATCCTTCAAACATGAGAATAGAGAAACTGTAATGGCAGCAGTGATGTGGCTCAACAGGAATCCTCAGGTGATGAGTATATATGGTAATAGCTGATGGAATGAAGGAAATGAGGGTATTTTGACTGTGCTTTAGTTCTCTCACCAGCATCTAATTATGGAGGTCTGGGTTCAATGCCAGATCACTCAATGTGGGGATCTGTGTTAATGGGGTAGGATGTTTCCTCTGCTAATAGTCTTTTCGTCAGTGATCCATAATCACCTGTCTTCGGCTGGTGAGACCCATTTGAGGCGGCAGTACCAAATGACTCTGTCTTACCCTCAGTCCTATAGATAAAAAAAGAGGATTCTTCAGCCATTCAATCAGAAATGTGTGTACTATGCAATTCTTGAATTCTGTTTCTGTGTTGCTTACTGCTACAGGGATTTTTTTATTGTGTAGTCTATAACATACTGGGATAACATGTGTTATTTTGATATGCATTAAAGTGCTACAAAACAGCTACAGATTATCTGGTCATAACATTGGGTACAACAGATGCTAGACTGCAGATATTTGCAACATAAATGTAACCAGCAACCTCTGTGCATACAGTTAATATTATTAATTTGTTCTTCTGTGCATCGCAATAAATGTACTTTGTTTCATACATAAATGAAATTATTTCCAAATTCCAAAGAAATAAACTTCTCATGTTTTAAAATACAAGTAGATTAACCACAGTATTGTACCGTTTTTACAGCGTTGTCAGGAAGAACTGAGTGCACTAATGGAGACAGCTCAACATCAAACTCAAAATCGTGGGAGTAGCTTTGGAGGATTTAGATTTTATTTCAACTTCATAATGGTACCTTCCATATTGAAGCCACTCGCCATACTTTTCTTCATATTCCTGTTCCAACAGTTATCTGGAGGTTATGTTGTCATATTCTATGCCATCCAAGTCTTCCAGATAGTTGGAGGAAATTTTGAAGAAGACTTCGATGAATATGATATACTTGTGTTTATGGGATTAATAAGGTGTGTTTTATTTTTAAATTCACTAACATATGCTACTTATATTAAACAGTACACATCCATTTATGTTGTACTTTACCCTACCTATTGTATTATAGAACTGAAAGCCCTTTTACTGCTATGGGAAAAGAACTACACTAATAACAAATTATTTGAATTCCTGTGGTTATCAGTATTTCAGCAGCATCATAATAGCTTATCACTGAACTTGTAAGTATACTTTTCTTTTTTTTTTAGTTTAACAAATCATATCTCAGAAATTTTGGGGAATTTCACAAAACACAATAATTTTTACTGTTTAGACCCTCAAGATAGACATGGCAAGCTCTTTTGAAAGTCTGTAACTGTTTACCAATTGTAAACTTTACTGACAATGTTTTTTTTACATGTAGAATTACTGGGGTACTGGAAGTTGTCCTGTCATTATAGTGACTACACTATATAATGGACTACCAGGACATTGGGTTCCAAATGTTGGCTGGGGTAGAGATTTGTTGTCTTTTGATGTGAGTCTGACCAAGCATCGCCATTAATATGTGGAAATAAAATGCCAACTAGATGCAACAGATGGTTTCTTTATTGCAGATCTTATTGCTTGCTCAACATGTTTCAGGCACCAT
>JGI20166J26741_11745251_pt1 | contig 10547 bp, 10 predicted proteins | sample TergutCu122P5_FD_26741 | JGI IMG/M metagenome (IMG submission 26741) | reverse complement strand
CGAGGAGCGCGGGGGCCGAGCAGAACGCCACGGTGGCTGCGCCCGGAGAAGACCTGGTTCGCCGCTTGAGGACGCGGGTTCAATTCCCGCCATCTCCACCATGACGAACGCCTGAGGCGCGGATACGCGCCTCGCCGCGAGGAACACCGAAGCGAAGGCCGAACGCCTTCATCGGTTGCCGGTCGGGCTGTGGGAGACGCAAGGCCGATGCCTCTCGTCCCGTCCGCCCATCGCCGGCGTCGTCCGCCGCTGCTCGTGCGGTGTCGTACGATAGCAGTGGCTCACGCCGTGTGGAGTGGCACGGGCGGACGAGCGGTGCCTACCGGAGGGGGTGGCCGATGTCGACGAACGCGCAGCATCGCGTCCTGGTGGTCGATGACGACGCCGCGCTGAGCGAGATGCTTCAGATCGTGCTCCAGCAGGAGGGTTTCGAGACCGCCTGGTGCGCCAGCGGGGACGTGGCGCTGGACGTGTTCCACGACGTCCGGCCCGACGTCGTCCTGCTCGACCTCATGCTGCCGGGCATGGACGGCATCGACGTGTGCCGGGCGCTGCGCGCCGAGTCGGGGGTGCCGATCATCATGCTCACGGCCCGTACCGACACGACCGACGTCGTCGTGGGTCTGGAGGCGGGGGCCGACGACTATGTGGCCAAGCCGTTCAAGGTGACCGAGCTCGTGGCGCGGGTGCGCGCGCGGCTGCGCCGGGGTGCGCTGATCGACCAGGCTGGGTCGCCGATCGTCCCGATCGGGGGACTCGTGATCGACGTGAACAGCCACATCGTGCGGCGTGGCGACGCCGTGCTGTCGCTGACGCCCCTGGAGTTCGACCTGCTCCTGACGCTGGCGCGCAAGCCCGGACAGGCCTTCACGCGTCAGGACCTGCTCGAGCAGGTGTGGGGTTACCGGCACGCCGCCGACGCGCGCCTGGTCAACGTCCACGTGCAGCGCCTCCGCTCCAAGGTGGAGATCGACCCCGAGCATCCCGAGGTCGTCGTCACGGTCCGGGGCGTGGGCTACCGGGCCGGCGGCCCGCCGACCGAGTGAGCCCAACGGTGCGTGCGAGGAAGTGGCTGCGCGCCATCGCCGGTGTGCCGGGCCGGGTGTGGGGATCGTCGTTGCCGTTGCGGATCATCACGACGACGCTGCTCGCGGCGATCATCGTGCTGGCCCTGGGCGCCTGGATGATCCTGTGGCGGGCGAGCACGGGCATCCTCGACGGCAAGCGCCAGATCAGCGAGGAGGCGGCGGCGTCCGCGCTGCGGCGGATGCAGACGGAACTGCGGGACACGGACCTGGGCTCGACGTCGTTGTTCGAGCGTCTCCAGCAGCTCGCGCGGGAGGCCAACAGCAGTGCCGGCGACCAGTACCAGCTGATCATCGAAGGCGGCCCGGCGGGCCTGCTGTCCGGCAACATCAACGGCGACTCGGTTCCCGCGGTCCTGCGGGCCCAGGTGATGGCCGCGCCGCAGAGCTTCTGGGTGACCCAGACCTCGGTGGTCTACGCCGGAGCGGCGCGCGCGGCGCAGCCCGGGCTGGCGTTCGGCGGGAGCCTGCAGGCACCGAGCGGACAGGGATTCCCCGTGTACTTCATCTTCCCGCTGACGCAGGAGGCGGCCACCGTGGCCGTCGTGCAGCGGGCCGTCTGGTCGACCCTGGCGGTGCTGGTGGTCGCGCTCGCCTTCGTCGCGTACGCGGTCTCGCGGCAGTTCTCGCGCCCCGTCCGGCTGGTCAGCCGGGTGGCGGGACAGATCGCGGCGGGCGACTTCGACCAGCGGGTGCCCGTGAAGGGCACGGACGATCTGGCGAGCCTCGCCACGTCGATGAACAACATGGCGGGGGAGCTCAGCTCGCAGATCACCCAGCTCGAGAACCTGTCGCGCGTGCAGCAGCAGTTCGTCTCCGATGTGTCGCACGAACTGCGTACACCCCTCACCACCGTGCGCATGGCCTCGGAGGTGCTCTACGGCATGCGGGACGACTTCTCGCCGACGGCGACCCGCACGGTCGAGTTGCTGCAGACCGAGATCGACCGGTTCTCCGCCCTGCTCACCGATCTGCTGGAGATCTCGCGGTTCGACGCGGGCGCGGCGGTGCTGAGCCTGGAGGAGGTGGACCTCGTCGACGTCGTGCGGAGCGAGGTCGGTGAGCAGACGATGCTCGCCCAGCGCCTCGGCACGCCGCTCGTGCTGCATGAGAGTCCGGCGCTGGTCGCCGAGGTCGATGTCCGGCGGGTGCGCCGGATCTTGCGCAATCTGCTGACGAACGCGATCGAGCACGGCGAGGCGAAACCCATCGACATCCTGCTCGGCGGCGACGACCACGCGATCGCCATCAGCGTCCGGGACCACGGTGTCGGTTTCCCGGCCGAGCAGGCGAAGCTTGTCTTCCAGCGGTTCTGGCGGGCCGACCCGTCCCGGCAGCGTTCCGTCGGTGGCACCGGGCTGGGGCTGGCCATCGCGCTCGAGGATGCCCGGCTCCACGGGGGCTGGCTGCAGGCCTGGTCGCGACCCGGCCGGGGGGCGGTGTTCCGCCTCACCGTGCCACGGCACGCCGGCGACCCGGTCCGCACGTCGCCGCTGCCGCTGCGCCCGGCGGACGCGATCGGCCCGGTGAAGTCGGACGCCGGCGTGCTGGCGGAGGTGGCCCCATGAGACTGCGCCGTCAGCGGTGGCGCCGGGCCCTGGCCGGTGTGGTGATCGGGGTGGCCGTCGGCCTGGTGGGGAGCGGCTGCACCGGCATTCCGACCAGCGGCCCGGTGCAGCAGGTCAGCCTGCCGGGGAACCCGAACCCGCCGTACCCGATCAACATCGCGCCCGTGGAGCCCGAGGCCGGCGCCAGCCCGGCAGCGATCCTCGACGGGTTCCTCGCCGCGGTCGCCTCCTCGACCGCGACTCGCTTCGACGTCGCCCGCGAGTACCTCACGCCGGCGGCTGCCGCGATCTGGGACCCGCGCGCGGCCACCACCATCTACGAGAGCACGGGCCACCCCCCTGTGACGACGGCCTCGTCGGCGGTCGTCCAGGCCCCCGCCATCGGACGCCTCGACCCGGCCGGCCACTTCACCGCCGTGTACGAGCCCGACTTCCGCCACGACTTCGGCCTCGTGCAGGTCGACGGGCAGTGGCGGATCTCCGATCCCGGCACCGGAGTGCTGCTGCCGCAGTACCTCTACGACAGCTACTACCAGTCGGTTCCGGTGTACTTCCTCAACCCGGACGGACGCCACGTTGTCGCCGAGCACGTCCACCTCAACCAGGTGGACGCCACGCCGACCGGCACGATGCAGGCGCTGCTGTGGGGACCGTCCGCCTGGCTCGGCCCCGTCGTGCGGACCGCGATCCCGATGGGCACCGCGCTGGCGACTCCCTCGGTCGTCGTGGACGGCGGCATCGCGCAGGTCTCGCTGACGGACCAGGTCGGCCAACTCGGCCCGGACCAACTGGTCCAGTTGGCGGCGCAGGTCCTGTGGACGCTCAGCCGCTTCTCGAGTATCAGCGGGGTTCACCTCAGCGTGCGTGGCACGACGCTCTCCATTCCGGGACAGGACCCGGCGGGCGTGCTCACCTGGATGTCGGTCGCGTCGTATCTGCCGTTCCCGGAGCCGACCTCGCGGGACGGCCTGGTGGTGCAGAACTCCCTGCTGGCGCGGGTCGCCTCCGCGGTGCCGGGACCGGTGCCCGTCGTGGGAGCGTTCGGGCGGCCCGGTGGGGCGGCCGACGTGTCCGGGCTGGCGGTGTCCAACGATCTCGCTGTGGCCGTCACGGTCAGCGCGAACGCGACACAGCTCCGGATGAGTTCGGGGGGCGCCGCGCCCATCACGGTGCTGGCCGGTCAGGGCCTGACGAGACCGCAGGTGGACGCGGCACGGACCGCATGGGTGTTCCGGGCGGCGACGGCGGGCCCGGTGCTCGCGCGCTGCACCGCCACGACCTGCGACCAGACGGAGGTCACCGATCTGGCCGGTCGGCAGGTGGTCGCCTTCCGCATCTCACCCGACCAGACCCGGATCGCCGTCGTCGCCACCGACGGAACGGCCACCGTGCTCGGCCTGCTGCGACTGAGCACCGCCGACGGCCTGCGCGCCGACGGCTGGCTGCCGATCCCCGCCACGACGCCGCGCGGCGTGCTCACGCAGTTCCGCGATGTCGCCTGGACGAGCGACACCCAGTTCCTCGTGCTGGGAGCACCGGCCTCCGACGGGTACCTCAGCACGTTCCTCCTGGATGCCGACGGATCGTTCATCGCGGCCCAAGGCCCCACCGAGGACGTGCAGGCGACCAGCCTGGCGGCGCTGCCGCGCGCGGAGTCCGGGCTGACGGCCCTGGTGATGACCGCCACGGGAGCGGTTCGCCGGTTCGACACGCCCACCCAGTGGCCGGTGCTGGTGCCGAACGGCGTGACCGCGGTGGCGTGCGCCGGCTGACGCAGCCCCGCAAATCATGCATTCGTCGGTGTGTCGGCGCGGGCTACGCCACTGTTGCGTTCCCACCATGTACCCTCGTCGGGAGACCGGACGTGCCCAGGGCGCACGGTGGGAGGAGGACACGATGCCGAACATGCTGAGAAGGGCAGCCGCGTGGCTGGGCCTGGTCGACGATGAGCGGTACGACGATGCTCCGGACGCGGCCGACGACATCGTGGCGGAAGCCCCGGCCGTGCCCGACGAGGCCGTTGACGATGGCGCCCCGCTGGCGCCGGTGACGGTGTTGCCGGTGCGGCACGAAGAGCGGTCCGCGCTTTCCGTTCGTCCGGCCGGCACGGTGAGTGCCGTCTATCCGCTGGTCATCTCGGCACACAGTTTCGATGACGCCGAGCGCATCGGCGGTGCCTACCGGAGTGGTGTGCCGGTGGCGATGAACCTGGCGCTGCTCCCGTCGGATCAGGCGCGCCGCGTGCTCGACTTCAACTCCGGGATGATCTTCGCCATGGGTGGCCGCCTGGAGAAACTGGGCCCGAAGCTGTTCCTCCTGAGCCCCGCCGGGATCGAGGTCGGCCTGGAGGGGCGCGAACGGGTGATGGCCGGGCTGGCCCGGGCCGCCTGAGCGATGGCGATCGTCGGACTCGTGCTCCTGCGCGCGCTGCAGGGGTACTTTCTGGTGCTCCTGGTGCGCGCGGTGATCAGCTGGATCGTGGCCGCGTCGCCGGCGTGGAAGCCGCGCGGGCCCCTTCTGGTGCTCTTCGAGGTCGTGTACACCCTGACCGATCCACCGCTGCGGCTCCTGCGGCGTTGGATCAAACCGCTGCGCCTCGGGCTCCTATCTCTCGACCTCGCCTTCATAGTTTTGTGGGTGATCGTGCTCGTCCTCGAACGTGTGGTCGTCGCAGTTCTCCTCTAGGGCCCGGGCACGGCGTTGCACGGCTGGGGCAATCACCCCGGGGTGCGGTACTGTGTCCCGGTCGCGCAGACGAGCAGTCAGGAGCGCGACCAGCCCGGGGCATCCCGGGATGTCGAGACACCAGGAGGCGGCATGATGCTGAGCGTCGATGAGGTGCGCAGCATCCGTTTCCCCATGGTGGCGCGCGGCGAGGACGGCTATCGGGCCAGCGCGGTCGACGACTTCCTGGACCGGCTCGTGGCGAGCTATGCGGCCCTGGCGGACGAGAACGACCGGCTGTCGGCAGCCGTCGTGGACGACCCCTCCGGGGGTGCGGGCGACGACGGACGGCTCGGCGCCCTCCAGGTTCGGCTCGCCGCGGCGGAGGCGCAGATCGCCCAGTTGATCAGCGCCAATGCAGCCTTGCTGGCTAAGCTTGGCGGGGCTGGAGTAGTCTAGCGACTACGGTGCTGCCGACACTATGCCCCAGACGGCATTCCCCAGACCGATAACGATTGATGTGGAGCAGACGATGACTTTGACAGTGGACGAGGTTCGCAACATCCGCTTCCCCATGGCCCGTCAGCCGAGCGAAGATGGCTATCGCGCGAGCGCAGTCGATAACTTCATCGATCGCCTTGAGGAGAGCTATGCCCAGATGGCCGACGAGATCGAGCGCCTCAAGAAGTCCGGTGGGGGCGGGGACGAGGCGCTGCGGCGCGAGCGCGACGAGCTGGCGGCCCAGGTGGCGGCGCTTCAGTCCGGTGGCGACGCCCAGGTCAAGACTCTCCTCGAGCAGAAGAGCGCGGCCGATGCCAAGGTCGCGGAACTGACCGCTCTCAACGCCGACCTGACGGCCAAGCTCGCGCAGGGGTCCAGTGGCGCGGATGCCGCGACGTCCGCCGAGAACAACCAACTGAAGACCGAACTGGCGTCCGCCCGGGAGCAGCTCACCCGGCTGGGCGAGAACAGCGGTCAGCTCGACGTCCTCACGATCCAGCTCCAGCAGGCGAACGCCGACAGCGCCAAGCTCAAGGAACACAACGAGCAACTGAAGGTGCAACTGGACCAGTTGCAGAGCCAGCTCAGCGCCTCGAACCAGGACGACGCGCGGCAGGTGGTTGTCACCACGAGCGCCGATGCGGCGCCCGCGGCCGTCATGCTCGTGGAGCAGGCGATCAAGCAGCGCGAGATGCTGATCGGCGACGCCGAGACGGAGGCGCAGCGGAAGGTCGACGAGGCGACCCTGCGGGCGGACCAGTTGGTGGCGCAGGCGACCGCGCAGGTCGACGAACTGGGGCGCAACGCCAAGTCCGAGGCGGAGCGGGTGACGACGGAAGCCCAGCAGAACGCGGAGCGGATCTGGCAGGAGGCGCAGACCCACGCCACTCGTCTTGAGGCAGAGGCGACCGACCGGCGCCGGGAGATTTTCGCCCAGTTGGAGCGCGACCGCGACATACTGAGCGATCGGGTCAGCAAGCTGCGCGATTTCGAGGCGCAGTACCGGGCCAGCCTGACGACCCAGTTGCAGCGTCAGCTCGATTCGCTGCGGGATGCTCCCGACTTCACGCCCGCCTACCGTCCGGATCTTCTGGACGGCACGGGGGACGTCCGCGGCTGATCGAGGGCTGCACAGGCCGCTGCCGCGGATTCCGGCGTGTCCGGTAGTCGCACGGTCCGTGCGGCGCCCGCGTGATGGCGTAGTGTGTCCTGTGATCCCCACACCCGCGAGGAGGAATGCGATGGCGACGAAGAAGACCACCGGCCCCGCCCTGCCGATACTGCCGGGTGAGGAGCCGTGGACGCCGGATGAGGTGAGCGATCTCCGCGTGGCCCTGGAGGAGGACATCGCCCGGATGCGCCGCGCCATCGCCGACGCCGAACTGGAGTTGGCCGATCGGATGAACGAGGGTCCCGACGGCGCCGGGAAGGACCCGGCCGACGTCGGGTCGGCGAACTTCGAGCGCGACCAGGAGATGTCGTTGGCCGCGAACACGCGGGAGATGCTCGACCAGGCCGAACAGGCCCTGAGACTGCTCGACACGGGGGCGTACGGTCATTGCGCCGCCTGCGGTAAGCCGATCGGGAAGCTGCGCCTCCAGGCGTTCCCGCGCGCGACGATGTGCGTGGCGTGCAAGCTGCGGGAAGAGCGGCGGTAGTGGGGGCCGGCACGACCACCGTACGTCCCCCGTGGTGGCTGATCGTCTTGGTGGTCGGCGGGGGAGTGCTTCTCGATCAGGCGTGCAAGTTCGCCGCGCTGCGCTGGCTGGATCCGGCACACCCGGTGCCACTGCTCGGTGGACTGGTGAAGCTGGAGCTGGTGTTCAACTCGGGCGCGGCGTTCAGCATGGGCGAGGGGGCGACGGTGGTGTTCGCCATCGCCGCGCTGGTCGTGCTCGCCGGCATCGTGGTGTTCGCCGTGCCGCGGCTGACGGCGCGGTGGCAGGGTGTCATCGCCGGGCTGCTCATGGCGGGCATTGCCGGTAACTTCCTCGATCGCCTGTGCCGGGCGCCGGGGCCGTTCCGCGGGCGGGTCGTCGACTTCATCGCGCTGCCGTACTTCGCCGTGATCAACGTGGCCGACATCCTCATCACCTGCACCGCCGTGGTGATCGCGATCAAGCTCCTGTTCCCCGGGAAGAGCGCCGTGGCGGGCACGGCCGGGACGGACGACGCGGAGACCGGCGAGTCGGACCCGATGGAACCGGAGGAAGCGGGACGGGAGCCGGTACCCGCAGCGCCCGTGGACCAGGCGGCCGACGCGTGACGGCGCTGTTCGTGCCTGACGGTCTGGACGGGGAACGTCTGGACGTGGCGGCGGCCCGCATGACCGGGTTGTCGCGATCCCGAGTGACGGAGCTGCTCGATGCGGGCGGCATCACGGTGAATGGCCAGGTGGCGGCGAAGGCATCGGTGCGCGTCGCGGCCGGAGACCTCATCGACGTTGCCCTGGACGAGGTGCGGCCGGTCTCGGCGCAGGTCCGTCCCGCGCTGGCGGATGGCCTGAGCATCGTCCACCAGGACGACCACCTCGTGGTCGTCGACAAGCCGGCCGGAGTGGCAGCCCACCCGTCGCTCGGCTGGGACGGCCCCGACGTGCTGGGGCATCTGGCCGCGGCGGGGATCACCGTCGCCACATCGGGGCCGCCCGAGCGGGCGGGCATCGTGCAACGGCTGGACGTCGGCACATCGGGCCTGATGGTCGTGGCCCGCTCGGAGGCGGCGTACAGCGTGCTCAAGCAGGCGTTTCGCGACCGGCGGGTGGACAAGGAGTACCAGGCGCTCGCGCAGGGGCACCCCGATCCGGCGTCCGGCACGATCGACGCCCCCATCGGCCGGCACCCGGGCAGCGACTGGAAGTTCGCCGTGGTGTCGGGGGGTCGGCGAAGCATCACGCACTACGCCACGTTGGAGGCGTTCCGCTACGCCTCGTGGCTGTCGGTACGGCTCGAAACCGGACGGACGCACCAGATCCGGGTGCATCTCGCGGCGGTCCGCCACCCGCTCGTCGGCGACCCGCTCTACGGCGCCGATCCGGTGCTGTCGGCGCGTCTGGGCCTCGAGCGGCAGTGGCTCCACGCCGTGCGGCTGGGGTTCGTGCACCCGGTGACGGGCGATCCGGTCGAGTTCGTGAGCCGGCCGTCCGAGGACCTCCGCCGGGCGCTGGACATCCTCCGGGCCGAGGCCTGACGGGACCACGGACCGGCGGGGAGGTCGGGCCGCCCGTCGGGTGGCGCACAATGAGGGGCATGGCTGGTGTCGTGTTCTCTGCTTCTTCTGGTGATTCGTCGGCGCCGACGCCCGACGGCCGCCTGGCCCGGCTCGCGGGGGTGGTGACGACCGCCGACGCACGGCCCCTGCGCGACGTCGTCTCACCGCTCGACGGCGCCACGGTGGGAGCCGCCCCGCTCGGGGAGCCGGACGACGTTGCCCTGGCGGTGCGCACCGCACGGGCGGCGCAGCCTGCGTGGGCGGCCATCCCGCTCGCCGAGCGCTGCCGGGTGGCGTCGCGGTTCCGCGATCTCGTGCTGGACAATCAGGACGAACTGATCGGCCTCATCCACGCCGAGAACGGCAAGTCGCGCCTGAACGCGTTCGAGGAACTGATGGACGCCGCGCTGACGGCGGGGTACTACTCCACGACCGCCCCGCGGCACCTGGCGTCCCGCCGGCGGGGTGGCGCCATTCCGGGACTGACGAGCGCCCTGGAGACGTGGCAGCCGAAGGGCGTCGTCGGGATCATCGCGCCGTGGAACTACCCGCTGACCCTGGCGCTGTCGGATGCCATCCCGGCGCTGCTGGCGGGGAACGCCGTCGTCCTGAAGCCGGACTCCGCTACGCCGTTCACGGCGCTCGCGGCGCTCGCCATCCTCCGTGAGGCGGGCCTGCCCGACGCGGTGATGCAGATCGTCACCGGGCCCGGTGCGACGCTCGGCGCGCCGCTCATCGACGCGGTCGACTACGTGATGTTCACGGGGTCCACCGCCACGGGGCGCGTCGTCGCCGCACGGTGCGCACAGCGCCTCATCGGGTGCTCGGCGGAGCTGGGCGGCAAGAACCCCATGCTGGTGCTCGCCGACGCCGACCTGGCCCACACAGTCGAGGGCGCCGTCCAGGCCTGCTTCTCCACGACAGGGCAACTGTGCGTCAGCGTCGAGCGGATCTACATCCACGCGAGTCGCTTCGACGACTTCGCGGAGCGCTTCGCCGCCCGGACGCGGCGCCTGGTGCTGGGGGCGGGCGACGGCTGGGACGTCGATCTCGGGCCACTGATCAGCCAGGACCAGTTCGACAAGGTCGCGGCGCACGTGGACGATGCGATCGCCCACGGCGCCACCGTGCTCGCCGGGGGGCGGGCGCGCCCCGATCTCGGGCCGCTATTCTACGAGCCCACCGTGCTGACCGGCGTCACCGACGAGATGATGCTGGCCCGGGCGGAGACGTTCGGACCCGTCGTCGCGCTCTACCCGGTGCCCGACGACGGCGCCGCGATCCGCGCCGCCAACGACACCGAATACGGCCTGAACGCCAGCGTGTGGTCGACGAACGCATCGCACGCGTTGGCCGGGGCCCGGCGGCTCCGCGCGGGCACGGTCAACATCAACGAGGGCTACGCGGCCGCGTGGGCCAGCCACGACGCGCCGATGGGCGGCATGGGCACCTCGGGTCTGGGGCGCCGGCACGGCGCCGAGGGCATCCGCAAGTACACCGAGCCCCAGACGATCGCCCG
>JGI20166J26741_11745140_pt1 | contig 10547 bp, 6 predicted proteins | sample TergutCu122P5_FD_26741 | JGI IMG/M metagenome (IMG submission 26741) | reverse complement strand
ACTGCAAACATTCCTCTTTCAAATGGTAGTAACATCATGTATTTCTGTTCAGTATTTGTGAAAATATGGTTTTGCAAAATCCTCCGATAATTTATACGCAACCTGTACTTTTCTTATTTGTGGTTGAAGCATTTAGCGATGTCAGTCATAAACTAGGACGAAGTTGATATTTTATAATAATTTATCTTTATAAACCCAGTCACTAGTAAGACAGACGAGGTGGTGAATATGAAAACCAAAACAGGTGGCTCAAAGCCTCGACCCGTGGACCGCATGCGGCCCACCAATTCTTTTGACACGACCGCCCAACTGACCTTATTCAAATTATTGATTGTGACTCGGTTCACTGTCGAAGAATCCTGTGATTTAAAATGTGTTTCGTTACGAGCCTGAAGGCTGAAAAACTTCGCTACCACTTCACAGTAACGTACACGTCAAGAGAGACAGATAAAACTAAAAAAGAAGTTTAGCTTAATTATAACATTTTGACACTACATCATGCAGTATTCTTAATAGTATGTTTAATTTTAAAGAAATGCTCTGTTTATCGTCTAATATGACGTGCTGCAGCGCTGATTTCCTATTTCAAGAAACTGCACCTCAAGAAGCAGAGACAGTAGCTTTTTAAAAATGTTTCTGACTTCATAGAGCAATTCTGCTATAGAAGGAGATGTTTTATCACCAATTCAAGGAGCTTCTCGCGTTTTATAAAACTCTAAAATTCATCGCCGTTTTAAAAAGAGTCCGCCACTACTCTCCCTACCTTTTACCATACATGAAATGCTCATAGTCAACCTTCACGCTGCGTACATAGTTCAAAAGAATTAGTCCATATTTTTTCAACATGAGAAATTTCTAGCTCTTCACTCAGCCATTAATCTGAAGGACTACTTTCTCAATGTAGAGATTGCTTACAAATTACATTTTTTCTGCATAATTCTTCAGCTAGTAACATGACAATCAATATAACCGTAGTGGCCCTTCAGATACTACTAAGCAGCCAACCTGTATTCAATAATGTCTGTTTTTATAACAGTCACTCTATGAATACTCCACTGTCAGTGACACTGATTGTCAGAATAATCGATTTACAGGTTTTGTATAAAGGTCATATTCGTATATTAAATTAAACTTTCTTTGCTTTAAAAGTCAATAACATAAAAAGCTTAAGGAACCTAAATTTAATTCTTCTAATATTAATTTCATCTCGCGAAAATCACGTGAAAACCACGTTTATCTTGCAGCCAAGAGAAACCGAGAAACTAGAAATATGGACAGATTTCAAAGGGAATGATGTTTGCACAAGGTTTCACAAACATGGTTTAAATAATATGCATAAGAACGTTTTTGTAATTGAATCTAATTATCCACGAGGACGGAGAAATCGAAGCGTGGCTTATTGTTTAAACTCAATAATACTGAAAAAATAAATAAGAAACGAATAAAATAAAGACAGATTATGAATAAGACAGAATAACGCGTAAAAAGAAAGAGAGGGGCATATAAGAAAGGAATAACATGCAAATATATCGAGTGGAAACACAAAGCAGTGTAAGAAGTAAAGGGAATTAAAGGGATGATACAAGCGTAGAAAACACCAAAACTTTGTTACTACTTTATTAAAGCTTTCAAATTATCGTCTCTGTCATTTGTTGTGAGGAGATAGAGCCAATTACAAGAGGGTTTACTAAGAGGAAACATCTCAGGTTTCCGCAAGGTCGCCAGATGAAATTCCTCATTCTTACAGTTATCGGCCAGTAGATGAAATTTCAGTGTTATAGAAGAGAATGCATTGAACATTACTCAATATTCTTCAGTTCTGAATTTTCTGACAGAGCCGTCATCGTCGTCGTCCCGTCATCATCATCAACATCACGTATTCTCTCTTATGGCAGGCCCATAGACTCTGCTAAAGCGAGTTTTCCACAAAGTGTGATCCAGTGCTGTCTCTTTCTATTTCCAGTATCCTCTCTCTTCCTTAAGGTCATCCAATAGCTGTTTGCTTCTTTTTCCTAGTCTTCCCGTTGCTTCTATCCTTCCACATGTCCTCCTTCAATAATGTGCAGTAGAATGCAGTTCCTAAACTAAGATATGACCTTTCCAGTTTAGTCTTCCTTTTTATATTGTACGTAGGATATGTAGGATATTTCCCTCCTCCTTGACTCTTCTTCATTTCTCACATGATCGGTCCAACTGATCTTTTCCATCTTTTTCCAACACCGCATTCCAAAACTCTCCAGGTATTTCTGATCTGCTTTCCAAATTTTCAAATTTTCAGCACCGCACACACTGTCCTCCAAATGTAGCACTTCTCTAGTTTCTTACTTAAATTTAAGTGTAATTAGTTGGTTAAAAGAGTCTTCTGCTTGAATGTTTTTTTTTGTTATGGAAATTTTGGATTTGTAATCATGTGTACATCTTGCATTCTTTGTTATCATCCTACCTAAATAGTTGCAACATTTCATATTCTTCAGTTGTATTTGATCTGTCACAATCTGTACTGCGGATGGTACCTTGAGATTCCCATTAGGTACCTTAGTTTTTCCACATTCATTTCGATTCCACAGCATCTTCCAGTTTCAATCTATCAAGCATATTCTATAGCACACCCCTCTAAATCCTATTCCAATCTTCGCAATTCTTGTCTCTTCGTGGTCAAGTATTATATTAACACTCCGATCCATGTACAATTTTTCTAATCGCGCCAGTTGATGCCAGTGATCTTTACGAGCTGCATTAATTTGATAAAGCTTACTCAGTTAAATGCATTCTGTCAGCCTATGAAGCAAGCAAACAATTGTTCTTCTATATCCAAAGTTCGGGCAAGTATTAGTCCTCACATCCCAAATGCGTTCGTATTTCATTTTTCTTTTCTAAAGCCAAACTGATCTTCCACAGGTACTTCCACAATTTTCTTTCCCTGCTTTTATTTGTCTTTGCTATTAACTTTGTTGCATGTGTGTTGGGGCTCATTGTGCGGGGGTCTGTGCATTTTGTAGCTTTTGGATTCTTCTTTAAAGCAATCATTGTTACATCAGTGAAATGCGTGGTCCACTGTCCAGTTTCATATATACTGTTGATCAGCTGTGGGATTGGTTTGAGAATACCTTCTCCCATATATGTGAGTGCATACCATGTACACCATCAACCCCTGTGAACATTCTTACCCCTCATTTCCTTCATACACTTTTCCACTTCACTGTGCCAGAGGTGAAAGGCTTTCTCCCTCTTCGAGTTCGAATTCTAGGCTTTCCATCCAATTAACACTTTAATACAATTCCCCCAAATTTTCAGTACTTTTCTCTGATCTATCATTATATTCCCTTGAGGGTCTTCCATGACAATGTTTTAAATCCCATGGTTTTTTTCTAACCTAGTTTCTTTGTCTTCGTGTGCATTAACGTCTTTTTTAAAATTTCATTATCTCATCACGTATTCTCTCGTTGGCTTTCCTGTGTCTCTCTTCAGTTCATTGTTCAGTCTTCTCTAATTGTTCCCTCCTTCTTCGTGGTTGACATTCTTTCACCTCCTTTCATCATTCATGTCACTGATCATTTCCTGTGTAATCTACGGCTTTCTTTCTCTTCTCTCAACTCTCCCACTTAAATCACTTATAATATCTAAAACAGATAATCAGGATTCCTAACGTGAGCTGCAGTATAGTCTAGTCACTTGTCTTTTAAAATTGTGATCCTAAACTTGAATTATTGTATACCACTTACGACGGCGAAATACTAACTTGAGACAGTGTCTAATATTAGGTTAACAAGATCTCACATTAGGATACACTGTTCACACAAGATTATAAAATGTTTTGCTGCAATAAATGATTTTATTGTCAAAAATCTTCACGTGGCACAAAGCAAATTAATTAAGTACAGGCCATGATTCTTGCTGCGAAACTTGGGAGAAGTGTAGAAATGGTAATGTGAAAACTTCATAACACTTTTCTGTGCCGGAAAGAATTTTGGACAGGTATAAGAACTACGCGTTTTCTTCTGCTGAGGAGCTAATGAAGATCTATTTAACTAGAAGCCACATTTTCCCCAGTGAGATTCCAAATGACCACGTGCAAAACTGTATAGCCAGGAATAGAAAACACTACGTCTGAGACATCAGGATATAAAGAATATGACATTCCAGTTTACATAAAGCAATGCTCTGAAACATCCATTAAACCAATAAAATTCATCAACCAGTAAGGCATAAATTCGATCCTTTCTTAAAATAACCCATACTAACTGTAAGAACTAGTGAAGGCATTTATGCAGAGCCGGTGAAATACTTTGCATCCGAAAATGTGAGAGAAATGCTTGAAGGAAAGAATAAAAGTTTTAACGAAAGAAAAAGGTAGATGTAAAAGAGCCTTATAGTGACTCAGAGAAATTAAATAGCTTGAAACTGATTACTCTAATAATGGCAGGGAAGATGGGCAAGCAGACTGCTTATTCTACATATGATCTTCCTTGAATCATAAGCATAAATATAAATGGGTCCAATGTGTGAAGTTCCATCGTTAGGTTCATGAAGACTATGTGCCGGAGGATTGCTATGTTTTGTGGCAAACATGCAGCGAAAATGTAAAACTGTATTTTATAATGTGAAATCTGACTATCTCATATTGGGCCGAATTTGTAAATGAAATAAAAGTGACATCAGTATGTATGTCTTTTACTGATAACTGTGTACTCCTTAAATGTACGTGGTCGGACAATAAAGTCGCGAACTCGCCACCGTGTGCTTGCCGTGGCAGCACTGGACAAAAGCCTTAGTATGGTGAGATAACGTTGACATATCAGCGTTTCACAGCTGTGTTGTTATTGATCTATGGCAATCTCTTTCTGAGTGGCATCTATTATTGTCTGCGTGTGTTTTGGTGTGCCTCCGCGAGAATGTCGGAGCTTGAATTAGAGCAACGAACGAACATTAAATTTCTTGTTGTTAGTTGATGTTCATGTTAGTGCAAGTTTACGGGGAAAATGCTATGAAGAAAACAGCAGTTTACAAGTGGGTGAAACGTTTTTCTGATGGAAGAGAAAGTGTCACTGACGAAGAGAGATCAGGACGTCCGGCAACAAGCAGAACTGAAGAAAACATTGCAAAAGTTCGTCAAATTGTGCGTCAAAATCGTCGGCTGACTGTCAGGAGCACAGCTGAGCAAGTGAACATCGACAGAGAAACAGTGAGGGAAATCTTAACTGAAGATCTTGGCATGAGGAAGGTGTGTGCAAAAATGGTCCCAAAGGAGCTCACCGAAGAACAAAAGCAAAGAAAAGATTTTAGCTACTAAAGAAATGTGTTGGAACACCCTGCCTATTCACCGGATCTAGCCTGGAGTGACTTTTTTTTTGTTCCCGAAGATAAAGAAAACATTGAAAGGAAGGCATTTTGATGACATTGATGACATAAGGAGTAATACGACAGCAGCTCTGAAGGCCATTCCACAAAACCAGTTCCAAAATTGTTTTGAGGGTTGGACTATGCGCTGGCATCGGTGCATAGCTTCCCAAGGGGAGTACTTTGAAGGCGACCACGGTGGTTTTCAGCAATGTGGTATGTAGCGCTTTTACCGCGATGTGTTCGCGAACGTTATTGTCAGACTACATATTTATCAGCGTTTCAACATGTCGTAGCAGTTATTCCTGATACCCTGTCCTTGGCCAGAACAGAAGTGTTGAATGTCTTACAATGTAATTTAAAAAGTGTCTCATATTCGGCACGTGTGTGCTAGGTAACTGATATGGCACATCGTAAATATAAATCATAACATCTTCATCAAAAACTGTGTGCGCCAATCGCAGTAACAGAATTTACTGACGACAGTCTAGCCCGGAAAGTGGTCAGTTCCACGGAGCTGACATGAGAAATGTGGAGTGTCAGACGTCCACTAGAACACAGCATCTCGTGAATAAAACCAGCTGCTTGTACTATTTCTGGTGAGCAATTTTGTACTTGAGATATATTCAGGACATCTAGTCTGTCTCATACAAAGCAAAATTCCTACTACTTAACTCCAAGGAGCGAATTCCTTCTTGTGAAGCTAACAGAATTTGACGAATGCAGAATACATAATCAGTAGTTGACAGATTACGTCGAAGCTGACACTGATGATCCTCAGTAATTTCCTCTGCATATGGAGCTGACCTTGAGGCAAGAATGTTGAATAACTTTTTGTATGGAATTTAAGGGATATTTTCTATTCATAGACAATGTACCCACTTTGAATTCGAATGATACAGTGTCTAATATACGCGTATCTATATATTCTGTGTCAAAAGCGAAGGCGATGAAAATGTTGAATGTAACATTTTAGAAATAAAGACAATCAGCTGTGAAGCCTAATCTCACAAACGACAAGGTTTTCGGGAAAAGTTACCGAACGTAAATGCGTGTTTTAACTTTCTTTACAACTTTTGCCTCAAAAATTCTCATTCTATGAAAAATTCAGCTAGATAATATCCTAAATATACATACGACTCCGTTTAAAGTACCCCTTATTCTCGTCATATTTTAATGGAACTAGAATTTTCTCGACAAATTTTAAAAAATTCTCAAATATTAAATTTCGTGAAAATTCGTCCAGTGGGATTCGAGTTCACCTGAAGAGTTATCTTTAGAAATTACTGCTAGAGAACTGTCAAATGATTAGTTGAAATGTCATACAACCGGGTTCACGTACCTTATGTAACAAAACTCTAAACAGACAAGTCAGTACACAAGAAAATGTATCCGTAAACCTTACATCAAAACGAAGAAAGAGGTGGATGGATCAGTACTACAAATACGCGGACGGAGATGAGAGTATAGAATTACTACAGAAGAAAGAGAGAGTGCTCATCCGCTGCCAGAACACGGACTGGTGTTTGGTAGTGACCACTTGCCGGTAGATATGAACCAATGCAGTGGGTGTGCGCGCTCAATAATGTGCGAGATTATCGCCAATTTGTCTATTAAACAATCCCGAGCGGCTTAACCCTGCCCACCGCGATGAACACTTGCTATCTCCCACGGGGCTCAATACATCATGTATAATTCCTTGGCCTTAATAATGCAAATCCCCTCCACATTCCAAACAAAACACGATGTTTCCAAATTGTTTTCATTCCTAGAGACAGTACATAGGCAAAAGATAAATCACAGCAAGCAATAAAACATATCTTCTTTGAGGGAAATACTGGGGTTCCGAAGAATTGCATTCCTATCATTGAATATCGCTGCTTCTAATTACACTCCGGCATGCAAAGTTAACAGACAAAGTGAGAGTAACTAAGAGCTTTATTCGTTAGATCAAAATATTTTGTGCGGCATTGTATAATTATCATCATCATTATCATCATCCACATCTTTACTAAAATCACGCCGGTCTATCTCAGTCATCGCACGTACTATTCAACGGAATGGACTTCACGAAAATTGAGGGTTAATTCGTAGCAAGAGAATTTTTTTATTCTTCACAAAGTCCAGATGGACTTTAGGGTACACACAGCCTTCTATTCAACCTGTCTCTGGAGCGCCACCTTCGGTGTTAAAAGAGGACAGGACGTTAAGAAAACAACTGACATCACAATAAGCCTTATGACGTGACAGTTAGTTAAGCAAAGGAACAGCTTTAACTTACATTTATTAAAAGTAATCGATTTCGATATAGCGACACTGAGAGTCATTTTCCAAAACCAAGTTCTGAAAATTCCTGATACTTCGAAAAATGTTCTGAATGTGTTTAACACTTCTCAATATTTATCACATTTTTGCCAAGGTGTGTTAATATGCCGTTACTTACCACATAAGTAAAAGAAAGAGTACAGTTTAACTGGGGATTCCACGGTGACATGGCAGCCTTTAACACCATTTACCTTGTTAGAGAGAATGAAACGTAGTACAATAACTCGCGGACTGGAATATTGAAATTTATTGCGAAATTTGGGAGAAATATTGATACAGCTTAGCGAACACTGCCAAGAACTGTGGTCTAATTAATATTTCGCTGCACACAATACATAAACGAATCTTTATATATTTGGCTTATCTTAAAAAATATGCGACTGCTTGAGATTAATAAAAAAATTCGAAGCTATGTAGGTCCATACCTGGCATTAACAGTAATGTCGCCCTTCGCCGGCGGCTAGTGGATTTTCTAACTGACGAACACATAATGCAGGACAGCATTTTCTATTAACAGACTACGTTTTAGTTTTTATCACACTTTATATGAGTCTAAAGCTGGTATACCTCATTCAGTATATTTATTATAATGTGGGCTGAAAAGACCAAGAATAGTGGTTCAATTGTATGCAGTAGCAGGAATTTATAGTCGCGTTCGCGAAATTGCGAAAAGCGCCCGTTAGTTTCGGCCATGTCTGTATGTAGAACAGTGCGGCTGTGACTGGACAGATTTTCATGAAATTTTAAATTTGAGGGTTTTTTGAGATTATATCGGGAAAATACAATTTGATTACTATCTGACAAGAATAACGGACACGTTTTACCAATAACTATGTACATTTATGATAATAAGTCCCTGAATTCTTCTTAAAATAAGAAATGTTTCAGACATACGTTTTAGAGAATATCAGTACACACATTTTGTGTTCAATATCGTGCCGTTTATGAGTAATGTCAAAAAATATGGTAGATCCAGACAGGCTACAGATGAAAATACTTATAATTGTTTGCAGAAGACATGCAATTTGGATGCCGAGTAAGTAAGATAAGAAGAGAGAAACTCACTTATTTTATTTAATAATTGTCGCTTTCCTACATCAATAATGGTTACATGAAAGCTCCAGAATATTATGTTATACGAACGTATATTGTCTGTCTTGTTCTCGTCTCTAAAATTTCGGACCCACCGAGTCTTCTATCGAAAGTTATTTGAAGCATTTCCGCGGGCGTAAATTTGTCGGGGGTAGAAATAATCATTCACATTCATGTAGTACCACAGTTAAATTGAATACATGGACTTGTACCTCCACTGCAACGTACGTTTTCATGACGCGATGTTTTATTAAGCACACAAAAAATGCATCCTTTCGTTTTGCTTTTTATATTGATATTAATTTGCCGCAAGTACCTTCCTAACTCCTTTATGGCAAGATAAGAAACAGTCAAAATTGGTTAAATGCACAGGACGAATAAACAAATACTACAGATTACAAATATATATATGGTGTACAAATTAAATTTAAGCTTCGGACAGTTTATGTTCACAGACATGTATTATAGCTTATAATTAAATAGCAAACTTCGTAAACGTTTCGCACTGTTGACACGTTGGAAGTTAATAGAAATGAGTTCAAGACCTTCGGATTCCGAAACGTTTTTCAATTTTCGCGTAAAAATTGGCGTAATTTTTAAGTGTTTATATGTGCGTGTATATTTGTGTGTGTGCGTGCGTGCGCGCTTGTGTGAATATTGCTGCCTGTGCACTTTTATGTGAGAGGGGTAGCTGACATGAGCTTAGCATTCCTTCTTTATTAGCTGTGTCCCATCTGTGTTGAAAATGGATAGGGGCTAATACGAGTAAAATAATTCTGTTATTTTACAAGTTAAAGCCACTTTACCGCACATCCCGTAAGAAATATTAATTAACGCAATAAAGAATAAGTAGATGTAGAAGCGTGAATTTGTCCCAGTCCATAATTAGGCACCACAGCAATAAGGAACATGGGGAAGTGAGATGTAGCTCCACGCATTAAAAACACCAGCAACAGACGAAGGTGAGTGCCAGCTTCACCCTCGACGGCTTTATCCCTGGACAAAGAGCGGCCGTACAGTGGGACAAAGTAATATCTGGCTGGAAATAATGTATTTTCACACATTTCATACTGATGTCTTATGTCTTCAGAATCAGTCCTCTGTAAGAGTTATACAAGTGCCTGAAGAGCACACGAACAACAATGCACTACACTGCAACACAGCAGCCAGGAAAGAGTCGTGTCTTGTTTGTGCTCTTAACGTATATCCTGAGTTTTAGTTCAGTCACGCTGAGAGCAAGACGACTGCAGTTTCATTCGAAAAGGGAAATTAATTACTTGGCAATTGGAAAGTGTAGTTACAGTCGTGTTATTACACTTTATGAGATGTAAATTAATTTCGAGTGAATTTTGTTTTATTTCTTGAATAAATGTTATAAATATTATACAACGTAAGACACGTATAATATCATCTGCTACTAGTTACTAATTTGCATAGCGTCAGCCTTTTAAGAAGTAGGTCCGCTTTCAGCGATCACGCGAAGATAAATTTACGATTATTTTTGTGTTTAAATTAAATGTAGAGGCAGGTACAGGATGAACTTGGTAGAATAGATTTAAAAGTGCATTAATGTTATTTTGGACAGATTAAAGTGTGATTTAATAAAAACTGTGGCGGTCACACTTGGTTCGATCCCGGGGCAGATCTTCCTAACATAGTAATAACTGGATATTTTTCTTGTAGTCAGGTTATGCAAAGGGAATGTCTAATTTAGGCTTTCCAGATCAAGGAATGTCTACTCGATAGAAGTACGTTGCACAGACATCGCCGAGAGCTTGCCGCGTTTGGGGGGG
>JGI20166J26741_11745029_pt1 | contig 10548 bp, 6 predicted proteins | sample TergutCu122P5_FD_26741 | JGI IMG/M metagenome (IMG submission 26741) | reverse complement strand
AACCCGGCCAGCATCGCCCCCAGCCCGATCGCCCACCCCACCCCCGCCAACGTCATCCCCAGCCCGATCCCCCAGGCCACCCCCGCCCACGTCGCCCCCGCCCCGACACCCGTGCCGCCCCGCAGCCCGGCCAGCGGCACCCCCGGCGCGATCGCCCACGTGACCGACGCTCCCTGGGACGGGACAGGGACGGACGCCCCGGCCGGCGACCTGCCCAGCGAGATCGCCCAGGCGACCGACGCCAGCGTCTTGGCCGCGCACCTCGACGATCCGGCGCGGCGGGTCCCCGTCGTGGTGGTGTCGCGACCGACCGGCGGCACCGAGGCGACCGCCGACGTGGCCCAGCTGCGCCAGGAACTGACGGGCCTGGCGGACGTCTGCGAGATCACGACGCCGGAGGCCAGTTGGGCCTTCAGCCGCCTGGTGCCGCCGCTGTGCCAGGTCTACGGCGGCGCCGGACGGGTCTACCCCGTCGGCCGGGCCTGGGCCGACGACCCGTTCTCGGCGCCGCTGCGGCTCGCCTTCGGCCTGGCCGACCGCGCGCGGCTGACCCGCCAACTGATCTCCGACACGATGCGGCTGGCCTCGCGCGGCGGCTACGTCACCGCTGTGGCGCCGGCCTCCCAGCGCCTGGTCACGGGCACCGTCGAGGGCGTCGCCGGCGGGTGCGGGCTGGTCAGGCTCGATTCCGACGGCTACGGCGTGCTCTGGCCCGAACTGGTCGAGCCCGACTTGCCGGCCGAGCAGCTGTTCGCCCCCGGGATGAGAGTGGCGGGCGCGCTCGATCCGTCGAGCCGCCGGATCGACGTCCTTCGGATGCGGCGCGACCCCGCCGAGGCGGTGGCGGCCTATGAGTCCGGCGACACGATCCTGGCGCGGGTGAGCGACGTCCGGCGGGACGCCTGCACCGTCGAGCTGTTCCCGGGCGTGTCCGTGGACGTGCCCGCGCGGGAGGTGACCGACGACTCGGACCCGGACCTGGCCGGCCTGATGTCTCCGGGCGAGACCCTGGCCGTCCTGCTGGTCGAGCACGACGCCACCACCGGGGAGTGGCTGCTGTCGCCGGCCGAGGCGGACGACGCCGCGGGCGCCCGCGTGGCCCCGTCGATCCTCGACGGCGGTCCGCCCTGGCTGGTGCCCCCCGAACCCCCCTCGCCCGAGCCGGCCCCGGCCGGGCGAGGGATGCCGACCGGCTCGGGCGAGACGTCGTCGGACGACGAGACCGACTTGATCCGAGAGCTGCGGGCTGAGAACGCGCAATTGACGCTGTTGGTCGAAGCGGAGCGGGAACACGTCGCCGACCTCACCGACCAGTTGCGCAGCGCCCGGACACAACGCCGCGAGGGGCTGCGCCGGTCGCGCACCGACCGAGAGGCCAACGAGCGGACGCGGGCCGAAGCCGACCGGCACCTGTTCTTGGCCGAGGACGATCAACTCGACTTCGAAATCCGTCTGGCGTGGGCCCGCCGGATCCCGCCGGCCGAGAAGCCGGCCCGGCCCCTCAAGCGCTGGGCCTACGGCGAGCGTTTTTTCCAGACGCTGCGTGAGGTCCAAGGGGTGTCACACGACAAGGTCGTCGATGTCATCGTCGACGTGTTGACCGGCCGCGACGCCGAGTTGGCCTCCCGCGAGCTCCACCAACTCCGCACCGGCACCGGCGGCGACGACCCGCCCCGCACCCGCGAGGGCGGCGAGACCTGTTGGCGCGTCTCCCTCCAGGTCAAGACGCCGCAGGCCCGCCGGCTCCACTACTGGCAGTGCCGCGACGGCAGCGTCGAACTGGCCAGCATCCGCCGCCACGACGACTTCGAGACCTGAGACGGACGGCGGCGGTCGGCGCCAACGACACCGCCCGCCCCGGCTTCACCGACGTCCTGTCCGCCATCGCCGACCCCGCCGAGCGCAAGAAGGCGGAGACCGCCGTCACTCGGGCGCTGGCCAGCCTGACGGGTGCCGGGCTGATCGAGCGTGAGACGCCGGCCTGGAGCGGGCCCGAGTCGCGGCTGCGCCGCTACCGCGTGACGGACCCTTACCTGCGCTTCTGGTTCCGCTACGTCGAGCGCGGCATCGACGCCATCTCACGCGGTCGCCCGGATCTGGCCGTCGCCCGCTTCGACCGCGACTGGACGAGTTGGCGGGGGCGCAGCGTCGAGCCCGTCGTGCGGCGGGCGCTGGTGGGCTTGGCCGCCGTCGACCGGCGCTTGCCCGACGTGGAGGACGTCCGGCCCTGGTGGACGCGCGACGGCTCGGTCGAGGTCGACGTCGTCGCCTCGACGGCTTCGGCCACGACGCTGGTCGGATCGATCAAGTGGCGCCCCGACGGCGCCGTCACCACTCGCGAGCTGGACGAGCTTCGACAGCACCGCGACCGCGTGCCCCGCGCGGCCGACGCCCGGCTCGGCGTCGTCGTCCCCTCGGGCCGGGCGCCGGCGGGCGCCGACGCCGTCTTCACCGCCGACGACCTGCTGGGCGGTTGGCGGTAGGTCGGGCCGGCGCATCGGGGCAGACTGTCAGAACTTGTGGCTGATGCCGGCCTGCTTGAGGATTCCGTTGGCCAGGTGCCGCGACTTGAGCTTCGCCGGGACAGCGAAACTGCGACCTGATTGCGGGTCGCGCCAAATGTCGTGATCGCCTTTGCCGTGACGCACGAAATAGCAGCCGTGTGTCTGCAGCACTTGCCGAACGGGCTTGGCGAAGTCAGGCATACGCCAGAACTCGCCGCCTGATGGCGACGTCGATGTGGCGGGCGGGCGGCTGGTTATTCAGTTCAAGAAGCTCTTTGACGGCCGCCACCAACTGGCTTTCCAGGCGATCTAGCGAATCGTACTCAAGAGTCAACCCGATCACGTTCGGACTTGTCACTAGCCAGACGCTGGCGTCGTCGTCGAACGTCACGTCCACTTGGTAGTCGACATCTGGGGCGCTACTCACCCCGCCAGCATACGCGGGGCACTGCTCACGGGCGCTGCCGCCGCCGGGTGGACCAGTGTGTGACAAGGGGGCGGCGCGGCAGGAAATCTGAACAGGATGGTGGCGGTGTAGGCTCGTACACCTTAGGAGGTGTACTCGTGCGCACGAACATCGACATCGACGACGGCCTCATCCGTGAGGCCATGGAGGTCACGGGGGCGAAGACCAAGAAGGACGCCGTCGCTGTGGCGCTGGCGGAGTTGGTCGCCCGGCGGCGGCGGCGCGACCTGCGCGACCTGTTCGGGCAGGTCGACTTCACGCCCGGCTACGACCACAAGGCCCTGTGCGAGGGGCGCCCCGCGTGATCCTGGTCGATTCGTCGGTCCTGATCCACGCGCTCGGCGGGCGTGCGGACCGGCCCAAGGCCCGACTGTTCGAGCAAGTCATCGCGCGGGACATCCCCTTCGCGATCTGCCCGTTCGTCTACCAGGAAGTGCTCCAAGGCGTGGCCGACGACCTGACCTACCGCCGGGTCCGGTCGTACCTGGAGACCCAGGAGTGCCTCTGGCCGCCCGCCGGCTTGGCCGGCTACGAGCAGGCGGCCAGGCTCTCCTGGACGCTGCGCCGCCAAGGGGTGACCGTGCGGAGCACGAGCGACGCGCTGATCGCCTGCACAGCGATCCATCACCACGCGCCTCTGCTGCACGACGACCGGGACTTCGACGTGATGGCCGAGCATGTCCCGGACCTGACCATCCTGCCGGCGACGGCGCTCGACGGGTTCGTCGGCAGCTGAGGTCCGGGCCCGGAGGCCGATCGAAGCGGCGGTTGTGCCCCGGGGCGATTGGGCCCGACACAGTCGTCGCGCCAGGTTGCGAGCTGAACGGCTGACGGTGCATAGTCAGGATCAGGCTCGCGAAGCGCCGAGCAGCGCTCCGGGCGGTGAGGGAGGTCTCCCATGGCCAAGTACGAAACATATCTGCGCGCGAACGTCGAGTCGGTGGTGACGGCCATTCAGGACGGCATCCCCGCCAGCAGCGTGTCGGCCAAGCTGGAGGACTGGAGCGACTTCGAGCTGGGCGACTGCCGCTGCGCGGTCCGGGTGTTCGAGCGCTACAGCGCCCTCGGCGGCAACCGCGTCAGTCTCAGTGTCACCGTCTTCGCCCGGGGCGACGACGTGCGCCTGTCGGCCATCACGTCGGGCGGCAGCCAGGCGGTGTTCTTCAAGGTGAACACCATCGGCGAGGCGAACTTCCTCAAGTGCCTCGAAGAGATCGTGGCGCAGTTCCCGACAGGCTGACCTGAGGGCTGTGACAAAGGGACGGTCCGTTGGTCACGGATCCGGCGCCCTTCGGCGAAACGGCGTGCTGGCCCACACCCCGAGATTGCGGGCTGGTTAGCGGATAATGGGACCACCAGTTTCCACGTGGCCTGGGGGCCTCAGCATCACCACCCCTGTCGATGCTCGAACAACTGTCTAAGGCCCTGCTCGCCTGACGACTGGAGAGGAGTCCTGGTTGTGAGTGCCGACGCGGAGGTTTTCGCGCCGGGCTCCGTCGTCGTCGTCCGGGACGAGGAGTGGATGATCGAGTCAGTCTCGGCCGACGGCGTGACGATGTGGCTCCACGTGCGCGGGCTCAGCGAACTCGTCAAGGACACGACGGCGACTTTCTCACCGGCCCTCGACCACGTGGTGGCGTCGGATCCCTCCGCGGCGAAGGTCGTGGCGGATGACAGCCCCTACTACCGCCTGTCCCGGCTGTGGCTGGAGTCGACGTTCCGCAAGACGGCGGTGCCACTGGCCAGTGCGGAGATCACGGTGTCCGGCCAGGCGCTGGCCGACCCGCTGGAGTACCAGCGCCTCGCCGTCACCAAGGCGCTCGACCCCGACAACCTGCGTCCCCGCATCCTGCTGGCCGACGCGGTCGGGCTGGGCAAGACCATCGAGATCGGGATGATCCTCTCGGAGTTGGTGCGCCGGGGCCGGGGTGACCGGATGCTGATCGTGACACCCCGCCACGTCCTGGAGCAGATGCAGCAGGAGATGTGGACCCGGTTCTCGCTGTCGTTCGTGCGGCTGGACTCGGCGGGCATCCAGCGCGTCCGGCAGCACATCCCGGCGACCCGCAACCCGTTCACGTACTACCGCAAGGCGATCATCTCCATCGACACGCTGAAGTCGGACCTCTACGTCCACCAGATCAAGAAGCAGCGCTGGGACGCCGTGGTCATCGACGAGTCGCACAATCTGTCGAACAGCGCGACGCAGAACAACCGCCTGGCCCGCACGCTGGCGTCGATGACCGACGCCCTGATCCTGGCCTCCGCTACTCCGCACAACGGGGACGCCCGGTCGTTCGCCGAATTGGTCCGGCTGCTCGACCCGACCGCGGTCACGCCGGACGGCGACCTGATTCCTGACGAAGTCGCCCGGCTCGTGATCCGTCGTCACCGTCACTCGAAAGAGGTGGCGTCCGTGGTCGGCGCCGACTGGGCCGAGCGCCTGGAGCCACAGAACATTCTTGTCACGCCGACGCCCGCCGAGGACGCCATCGCGGCAGAACTGGCCGAAGTCTGGCTGCATCCGGCCAGCGGCTCCAACCCTTACTCGGGCGCGACGAAAGCCCTGTTCCCGTGGACGTTGGCGAAGGCGTTCCTGTCCTCCCCGGCCGCCCTGCGCCAAACCGTCGCCAACCGGACGAAGACCATCGCCGCGGACTCAAGCCCGGCGGCCGCGCGGGAGCGCCAGGCGCTGGAGCGGCTGGGCCGCTTGGCCGAGACCGCCTTGGCCGAACCGAGCGCCAAGTTCTCCCGGCTGGTCCAGTACCTCAAAGACGCCGGCGTCGGTCGATCCTCCGACGTGCGTCTGGTGGTGTTCGCCGAACGGATTGCCACCCTGGAGTGGTTGCGTGACGGCCTGCCGTCCGCGCTGGGACTGAAGCCCGAGGCGTTCGCCATCCTGCACGGCGGCCTGGCCGACGAGGAGCAGATGCGCCTCGTCGCCGAGTTCAAGCTGGCGTCCAGCCCGATCCGTGTCCTGCTGACCGGGGACGTGGCCTCCGAAGGCGTCAACCTCCACGCCCAGTGCCATCGGCTCGTGCATGACGACATCCCGTGGTCGCTGATCCGCATCGAGCAGCGCAACGGGCGCATCGACCGGTACGGCCAGAAGTACCCGCCCCAGATCGCCACCTTGGTCCTGAACCCCAGCCACGACCAGTTCTCCGGCGATGTCCGTGTGCTCACCAGCCTGATGAGCCGCGAACACGAGGCCCACAAGGCGCTCGGGGACGTCGCCTCCCTGATGGGCAAGTACTCGCCGAAGGCCGAGGAAGACGAGATCATGAAGGCCCTCGCCGCCGGGCAACGGGATCTCGACAGCATCATCTTGACGCCCAGGCAGATCACGGCGAGCAAAGGGCTGGCCGGACTGTTCGCCAACGTCTTCGGCCAGACACCGGAACTGCCGCTGGCGGCCCCGGACGTCGAGGACGCGCCGGGCCACCGTGACCTGGGGCTGTACCCGGACCAGGTGTCGTTCCTGGACGACGCCCTGACGGCGGCCCTGGCCCCGGCGGCGCCCAGCGACCGGCTCGACCAAGGCGGCGTCGGTTGGCGGCGTGACGCCGGATTCGGCACCGTCGAGTTGGCGCCGCCCGCCGACTTGGTGCAACGCCTGGAGGTGCTGCCGCAGTCCTATCTCCGCGACCGGCGCGTCACCGAGAAACTGGTCCTCGCCACCACGCGGCAGCGCGGTCAGGACCGGTTGGCCGCGGCCCTGACCGACACGTCGGACTCGCCCTGGCCCGACGCCCACTACCTCGGCCCCCTCCACCCCGTCATCGACTGGGCGGCCGACCGGGCTTTGGCCAAGCTCGGACGCGGCGAGGTTTTCGCCGTGCGGGGAAACGTCGAGCAGCCCACGATCCTGCTGCTCGGCACGTTGACGAACAAGGCGGGGCGGGTCGTGGCGACCTTGTGGATCACCGCCGACTTCCCCAACCCGGCCAATCCCGGTTTCACGCTGATCAGCACGTGGGCGTCCGCCCGCGCGGCGGTCACCGAACTCGGTCTCGATCAGCGCCGGGCCAACCCCGGCCCGGTGGCCGATCTCGACCGCCTCCAGCAGCTGATCCCGGTCGCGGTCGCCCACGCCCAGGTCCAGATGGATGAGACGTTCCAGGCGGCCAAGCAGGACGCCGAACGGAGAGTCGAGCGCTGGGCGCGACGCATCGACCAGTGGGACGACGACGCCGGCGCCCTCATCCAGCGCCGCGAGGTCGCCGACCGTCGCCGCAGCGTCCACCAACAGCGTGAACTCGTCGAGATGATGGCTCCCGACCGGCCCCTGCTCCGCCCCCTCCTCGTTGTCGTCCCCGACACCTGGGGAGGCCAGGCATGAGCGTCTACGAGTCGATCACCATCGCCGAGGACTGGATTTCCGAACACTTTTTCACGTCGTCGGGCGCCGGGTCCTTCGAGGCCAGGGTCAAGGCACGCGTCAAGGAGTGGGACGACGCCGAAGCCGCCGGACGGCCGACGCCGCGCAGCCGGTTCGCCCACGCCCGCCGCAGTCTGCTCGTCCAGCTCGCCGCGCTCGAAGAAGACGACGCCCTGGGCCATGGCGGCAGCAGCGCCCCCGTGCCCGCCCTCCTGCTGGAAATCCTCGGCTACATCGACGGCAGCGGAGTCACGCTGACCCTAGACGGTCCACTGGTCAAGGTCAGCGTCTCGGGTGTCGAGGCCCAGGCGCCGCTGGCCATCGTGCTGGCCGCCCCGGTCGAGTCGGCCGAGGACCTGCTGGCGAAGGACGAACCGACGCTGCCGGAACCCGTTCAGCTCGTGGAAGACAGGCCACCGATCTCCAGCGTCGCTCGCCTGCTGTCGGCCCTGTTCACCGACGACGACCCACCATCGTTCGCGCTCGTCCTGGCCGGACGTATCGCCTTGCTGGCGGAGAAGGGCCGCTGGCCCGAAGGGCGGTACCTGGCCGTCAACCTGCAACTGGTCGCCGAACGCAACGACACCCGCCAGGGCGGCGAGACCGACACGGCGCTGACCTGCCTCGAAGCCCGCTCGCTGATCCCCGACGCCGAGGGCGGTGTCTGGTGGGACCGCCTGCTGGCCGAGTCCGTCAAACACACGGTCGGGGTCTCCAAAGATCTCCGCGACGGGGTGCGGACATCCATCGAACTGATCGCCCAGGAAGTCGTCGACCGGCGTGACCGGAGGGGCCTCGGCCCTCTGCCGGCCGAGCAGGCTCAACCGCTGGCGCGGCAGGCCCTGCGGTTCCTCTACCGCATCCTGTTCCTGCTCTACGCCGAAGCCCAACCCGAACTGGAAGTGCTCCCCGTGGGCGCGCCCGAGTACGACCAGGGCTACTCGCTCGACCGGCTGCGCGAACTCCTGCAAGTCAAGCTCGCCACGCCCCAGGCCAGAGCCGGCACCCACCTGTACGACTCGCTCGCCCTCCTCTTCCGGCTCGTCGACCAGGGCCATCACGCCGCCGGCGGGACCGACCTGGAGTTCAACTCGCTGCGTGCCGACCTGTTCCAACCCGAAGCCACCGCGTTGATCGATGAGGTCGGCCTCGGCAACGAGGCGCTCCAGCGCGTCCTGGCCAACCTGCTGTTGTCCAGGGAGCGGCGCGGGCGTGACCGGGGCTTCATCTCCTACGCCGAATTGGGCATCAACCAGCTCGGCGCGGTCTACGAGGGCCTGATGAGCTACACCGGGTTCTTCGCCGAGACCGACCTCTACGAAGTCGCCAAGGGCGGGGACAACGCCAAAGGCTCGTGGGTCGTGCCGGCCGACCGGATCGAGGGCATCGGCGCGGACGATTTCGTCCGGGCCGACGACCCGGTCACGGGCGAGTCCAAGGCTGTGCTGCACCCGCGGGGGTCGTTCGTCTTCCGCCTCGCCGGGCGCGAGCGCCAACAGTCGGCCTCCTACTACACGCCCGAAGTCCTGACTAAGTTCACCGTCCGGCAGGCGCTCGAAGAACTCCTCGACCAGGACGGGCCGACCCCGGCCGCCGAGATCCTGGAACTGACCGTCTGCGAGCCCGCGCTGGGCTCGGGCGCGTTCGCCATCGAAGCCACCCGGCAGCTCGCCGAACGATACCTGCGCCGCCGGCAGGTGGAATTGGGGCGCCGCATCGACCCGGACGAGTACCCCAAGGAATGGCAGAAGGCCAAGGCCTACATCGCGCTGCACAACGTCTACGGCGTCGACCTCAACGCCACCGCCGTCGAGCTGGCGGAGATCTCCTTGTGGCTCGACACCATGGTGTCCGGCCTGGCCGCCCCCTGGTTCGGGCTGCGGCTGCGCCGGGGCAACTCGCTCATCGGGGCGCGGCGGGCCGTGTACTCGCCGACCCAGGTCAGCAAGGCCACCTGGCTCAAGGAACCCGCGCGTGACCTGCCGCTGGCCTCGCTGGCGGCCGACGTCGAAGCCGGGGTGGTCGGCGGTGACCTGGGCGATGGCATCCACCACTTCCTGCTGCCCGCCGAGGGCTGGGGCGCCGCGGCCGACGCCAAGGAGGCCAAGGATCTCGCCCCCGAGGCGGTCAAGGGGCTGAAGACGTGGCGGTCGGCGATCCGGCGCAAACCATCGCCGAAGCAGACCGTGGCGCTGCAGAGCCTGGCCCGCCGCGTGGAGAGGTTGTGGCAGTTCGCGTGGCAGCGCCTCCGGATCGCCGAAGAGCAGACGCGCCGGTCGATCGACGTCTGGGGCGCCGACGTGGCCGGCGGCGGCGCGGTGCAGCGGGAGGAGATCGAGGCGGCGCTGGCCGACGCCAACGGCGCGGTCAACCGGCTGCGCCGGGTGATGGACGCCTGGTGCGCGATGTGGTTCTGGCCTTTGACCGAGGAACTGCGCGCCGTCGCTCCCCGCCGCTGCGACCCGGTGCTGTACCCCCACGGGCTCACGCCGGGCGCCGGCGGGCGGGCGCTGGCCGGGCCGCCGAGCCTCGACGCCTGGATCGCCGGGCTGACGGCCGTCCTCGGGTCGGCCGGCGGGAAGGCCGCCTGGCAGGCCGACACCCTGATGCCCCAACTGGACTGGACGGCGCTCGGCGACGCCGAGGCGTCGGACCTGACGTGGTCCGGGGCGCGCCCGATCGACGCCGCCACGTGGGCGCACCCGTGGTTGGAGGTCTGCGACCGCATCGCCGCCCAGCAGGGCTTCTTCCATTGGGAACTCGACTTCGCCACGGTGTTCGCCCGCGGCGGCTTCGATCTCCAAGTCGGCAACCCGCCGTGGGTGCGACCCCGGTCCGACGTCGAGGCACTCCTGGCAGAAGCGGATCCATGGTGGCAGCTAAAGTCAAAGTCAACCGCTGCTGAGGACCGGACTCATCGCGACAATGCGCTGGCGATTGTGGGGATGCACGACCTTGTCCTGGACGGCACGACAAGTGTTGCCTCGTTGGCCGCATTCCTCGGGGCGGCCCCGGAATACCCGCTGCTCGTCGGACTTCAGCCTGACTTCTACCGATGTTTCATGGAGCAGACCTGGCGACACGCCAAACCAACAAGTTCGGTCGGGCTGATCCACCCCGAGACCCACTTCACCGACGAGAAGGCTGGACTGCTGCGTCAGGCCACCTACCGACGGCTCCGCCGCCACTGGCAATTC
>JGI20166J26741_11744918_pt1 | contig 10549 bp, 7 predicted proteins | sample TergutCu122P5_FD_26741 | JGI IMG/M metagenome (IMG submission 26741) | reverse complement strand
GTGGGTGGGTGGGTGGGTGGGTGGATGGATGGATGGATGGATGGATGGATGGATGGATGGACGGACGGACGGATGGATGGATGGATGGATGGGTGGGTGGGTGGGTGTGGTGGATGGATGGATGGATGGATGGATGGATGGATGGATGGATGGATGGATAGGTGGGTAGATATGTAAGTAGGTAGGTGGGTAGATATGTAAGTAGGTAGGTAGGTAGATAGGTAGAAAGATAGATAGATAGTTCGTTAGTTAGTTAGTTAGTTAGTTCGTTCGTTCGTTAGTCAGTTTCTTCGTTAGTTAGTTAGTTAGTAAGTAAGTAAGTAAGTAAGTTAGTTAGTTAGTTAGTTAGTTAGTTATTTAGTCACATTTTTATTAAGGAACAGCCCCTCTCAACGCTTTTCTGCTAGCAGTTCCTTAAATTTTGTGTGTGTGAAATGAAGAGTGAGACAATCTGTAAGCTGGCTGGTCACTCAGTTGAACTTTTTCGGATTTTCCGGGTCAACGTTTTTCTAGAAATGCCGCAGGTGAGCTGCTGCACCGGTACGTTTTGGACACGGACAGTTATAATATATTCTTATCATTGTATATTTCCTTTAAAACAATACTTTTTTCAAAATTCTATAAATTTAAAAAAATTCTCCGAGACGGAAAATTTTGTGTCGAGAAAGGGGACATATGCGAGGACAAGTGGAAAGACGGTAGTTCCAAAATAAATGGTAATTAAGTTACCGTAACAGTGCTCATTTTGTCACGATCCAAGTAACGAATGAATATAATATGTGTATTTTCCCTACCGCAGGCGCACATCCCAGACAGCTGCGAGTATGTTGAATAAACAGAAGGCCTGCGGATGACCTGGTGAGCTTCTGATCCAAGTTCAGGCTAGGTCAGGAGCCAAGAACACCGTATCGTGATTACGATGTGACGAAAGGTGTTGGACATGGACGAATTGTATATACAGGCTGTCTGCCCCAGTTCGAGGGGCACGAAATGTATTCAGAGTGCAGCTGGTTGAGTCTGCAATAAGAAATCTCAACCTTCAGACACACATTAACGCTGTCGCATCTAGCTGAACTGGAGAGTTGTCACGCTGCTACAGTCACACTAAATTGGTAGGCTTCTGCGGATGTTACAAGGAAACATTTTATGTCCTGCAAATATTTAAACATTTTCTTGCTCATGTGGTCAAGAACCACTCCTAGTTGAGTTCCGGTAGGTCCGACGCCAGTCGAATTGTACTCTAGCCGGAAAGAGTGTATATAGTTCATGTACGGTCCAATATGTCTGTCTGTGCTGTACAAGAGAGCCCAGTCGAAATCCAAACTCCAGCACAATGGAACCTGATCGGCCGCGACAAAACCGCCCCAACTGGCTGTGTTGGCGTACGGCAGAATTCTTCCAACATATCCGGCTAATTACGCTTTCATTGCCTCAAAGAAAAATCCGGAGGGCGTTTAAACATTTTGTGGTTTTTTTATTTTTTTGCTTTATTTGCCTATTTTACTTTTAAAAAAAAATTGAGTCTGAAATTGCGTAGCTTGAAGTTGCGCGACTCGCGCAGTTTCTGCATCATTTAACATGTTTGCAGTGGGCAGTAATTCAGATTGGCATTGTCCGGAACACTACGCTTCCAGGTCGAATGTCAAGCAGCAGTTGGTCTCCTAACCACTTCCCAGATATCTCGCTCGCCATCTTATCACCGTAGACTGACGAGCAATACTAATTGTACCCCTGTCGTGTATCCGTCATTTCCACGCGCATGAACACGGCCAACATACTCTAGGAAGTACGAGTCTCGTCGTGAGTCCTTGTAATAACTTTGTCGTGTCATTCTGTAAGAACTGTTTGTCCACAAATGACTCTCATCTTATCTGTTGACGCAATACCTCCTCCCTTTTCCCTAAACTGCCTACTTTTCCTGCTGTGGAAATGTAGTCGTTTAATGATATCGTTATCATCAACGCTCTCTTGCCTTATTTCATAATTGAAGGGTGCGCGGAAACTTACCTTCTGGTCCTCGTCCGCCTAGTTCAACGTCTTGCTCCTCTACTGGGCGCCACCTTATTCTCCGTTCGAACATAGTGTCTTGGGACCCGGGGAGATTTGGTATCTTTCTGAGGGGCGTGTTCAAATGTGGTCGGCGGTGGATGCGAGACCGACTGCAAGTAACTCACACACGTTGATTCTGAGAATGTTATTTGCTAATTATAGTAATGATGGTTTTACAGCGTTGCTCCGGTGGGGTGTGCAGTAAAATTACACTCACATTTGCCGCTTTTTACCTCTGACGTGTTTACAATTGGCGCAGCTGATTCGCGCGTCTTAATCATGTTGGTGGGGGACCTTCGCACCCGCAGTCATGGGAAGTTAGAGCTGTCAAGTGGCGAGGGCAGGTTGTACCAAATTGCTACAAATGCTCATACACTTGCTTCCAGGTGCTACGTTCCGTTTCAGGAACCACCGACCAAAGTATTTTGGCACACAGCAGAGAGGGAAGCAGGAAATGCGCTGTGCTTTGCATGTCACTGTGCCGCACTGTAAGATGGCGGCACAGTGACGTCGTCCTGTCTTTGTTGCAGATTACTCCTGTGCTCTTGTAGGAGACATCTTGCTTCAGGGGCGCCTGTACATCACCAAGAACTACTTTGGATTCTATTCCAATGTCTTTGGATATGTTACCAAGGTAAGAAACAAATTTAGTGTTTTACTGATATGAGAGAAAAGGGAAAAGCGGATAAGGTGGTTTACGTTTAAGATTACGGTACAACTTTCAAAAGTTTACGTCTTTTTTGTGCACATTTGTGAGCACTGTATGTTGTGCATGTTCTTACGTTAACGTTTGCTAACAAGTGAGGAGTAGCCACACTTCACAGCATTGAGTATCCCCACACATAAAAATATAAGGCATTAAGGTCGGGCGAACAAGGGGGTTATGCAACTCGCCCAACTGTACTGAACCAGTGGTCCTGACAGCTGATAATGAGAACTTCTCGCACTCGATGGGTAAAGACGACGTTTTACCACTGCTGCCTGTGTCAACGTGAGAAATATTGAAGCTCAAGGAAAAGGAAAACTTTCTCACAGAATCTACTTGCTTATAATATTTTTTATGTAACAGATTGGTACGGACATTGTGTTTCATTAAGGAATAAAAATTATTGTACGAACGTGATATTCTGAAGGACCGCTAAGGATGCGCTTTGCTTTCTGATAATGTACTTCAGTTTAACAGGTGCTGTGGCGGATAATATCGCAATAATGATCAAATTCCAAGAATAGGTGTACTTTCAGTACAGTCTTAACTGCACGCGCCTGAACTGCTAGTGGAACAACATCTTTCTCTCCTTCCAAGAACGAACATGATGACCACCTTATCCTCCCAGTGAACCCCGACATCTCGGTTGCTCTCAAGGTCATGTTGATGCATCTTCGGGCCATAAGAAGCAGAAGAATTTTATACAACATAGTCCAGAAAAAAAAGTGCGTGTTGTTGCGAAATGCCGTGATTTCATTCACACGCACCATGCAAGTGCGGCCTGCCTTGTGCCCGTGTTTACGAAACGCACAAATGTTCAACAGCTAATGTGCTGATCTCTTATACCGAATTTCGCCGAACAGCGTACGTGGCAAGTATGACTAGGAATTCATCTACCCCCTCAGGTAAAGTAGGGCTTTCACTGGGCCTATTTTCACGAAACTCTCGTTCACGTCATAAATTTTCGTGGACACTTACAAATAGGACGAAAATTGTGTAAAATGCTGGCAAGATTTCATTTACGACCATAAGTAAATTATGGTGTTCCCTGCGCCTATTATCACGATAGCCTCAATTGCTGAAAGATATTACGTGACAATTTCTTATTCCAAATTTAACCGAAATCGGTTAAGCAAAATATCAAAGTGCGAGTAGAAACATATTTGCGCTTTAAGTGAAATGTGCTTTTTGAACCGAGTTACATGAAACTCACTCTTCCTCGACAAATTTTGTAAAAAAAAAAAAAACTTGGTTTACAGAATTTTATGGAAATTGGACAAACAGGTTAGTCTTTGCTGCTAGGTAAGGAGTGGGCGGATGGACGTGGCCTTCACATAAGGCGGTTCTTTTGCACTTGATAAACAACGCGTAATACCGGCTTTTTTTAGAAAGCCAGGCATGTGATAGTCACCTTGATCAACATTTGCTAAAGTTGGCTGATAGCCTCAACGGTCTTCGTCACCCACACTTTTTCCAAAACGTGTAAGCATTACCACATTTTGGACGTTTCATTGTTCAATGTACTTTTGTCAGTGGTGTGCTAATATTTGTCTCTGACTACGACAATATGATTACAGCAGCTGACATGAGGTGTTATTGACACTCAAAAATTACCTCTACCTTGTGATTCACGTTTATATCATTTATGCACATTAGACGAACAATCACAGATATTTTGCATTACCGACGGCTGTGAATCACAGTCGTGGTCTATATCTGTAGCAATTTACATTTTCTTCGAACAAGTGTGACATCCTGACTGTCACCTTGCCTGATATTATGTCCAGTCAGAGGGCGCAACTACCTCACAGTAATTTCACACCCATTCACTTTAATACGAGTACATGCCCACTTTCATTCTGCATTCTAATATACTATAGACCTAATTTAGTGATACAGCAGGCACCTACAATATGACATATTAAATATTCGAAAAGTATGCGGTATTTCTGTAAGTTACACTCGTATTCGTACAATATAAAATAAGAACATGACGCCGTGTCAGTACTGCTTGCAACTCTCATTTTGGCGATGATCAGTAATGAATGACTGAAACCAGAAATTTGAAACAAAGTATGGAGACATACCGTCAACGTGCGGGCTGTGCGTTAAGTACTGTTTGTAAGGTAACAGTTAAGTGTCCGTTGGTAGCGGACTTCGAGGTTGTAACCAGTCTATGTAGTGTGGATAAAATCTATATTTAGGGGAAAAGTTACTCACAAAAATGAAACAAAATAGCAATAATAGTCTTTAGGTGGTGCGTCCCCGTTGTGTGCGATCACAATATCACAATTGCCTTGTCTTGACACCTCCACGGAATCAAGCTCTCTCCACCGGCACACACAACCCGGGCAACGAACTCGAGCCCCTCCACGATTACGCAACGCATACTTAAGAAAAACCTCTGACCTGATTTACGTAGAAGACAACCGTTTCACACGAGTCTTTAGGACTTCATGGAATTGAACCCCTCAGTGGGATAGATGTTTACACCAATGGATACACAGCCTTCTCCATCTGGCTCACAATAGAAGATATAGATGTGGATATAATTAGAGATATACCACACCCATCCTACCCATTCCCACACGTTTTGAACATAATAGGAGCAACACCTGCCTCACCCCCTACATGTCTGAACCATTATATTCTTACTAGGCAGTTGTATATATAATATTTATTCCTACACTTTTAACAAGTTATTGTACTAGTTCATAATTATATAGGGTACATCTATATTGGATCTAAACTTGTAAGACACGGGTATAACTAGTGCAAGAATTACAATTACATCCGTCTTATGGCCCACGGTCACTCATTGACCAGCTACCAGAATGTATGTATACTTACATCCCTTCTAAGACAAATGAGATCTCTTTCAACACTCACCTCTTAGTTATAGCATACTACTCGTATGTACATATGTACTCTGTAACATTGTGATTTCCTCTTTAGTTCACCATGTCAGACCTGAGGATGGCCTAATTGAAAAAGGGCCGAAACATGTTGTCTGCCTTTTGACTCCTTACACCTTAATAAAGTTCTGCTTGTGTTTTGACTTACCCACCTTATATCAATTGTCATATAGCAATAATAATAGTGATGGTGGTACAGCAGTAGGGAACTATGCAGCGGGAAATTGTGCTGGGCGCCTGTCACTGCTCCATACAGAAATGAGCTGTCATGACGATCCAAGTTCTGTGATGTGACGCCGTGTTGCCGGTTCAGTAGTTCCTCTATCTTAAGGGTCAACAGACACAGCATGCGCCTCAGAAATACTGGTATCTATTTACCGGTTGATATGGTCTGATATCTTTATCAACAGCGCTGCAGAACCTCAACTGGCACTGTGAGCTGTCTTGTAACAGAAACGACATGAAATTTGTAGACCAGCTGCACGGCTTCCATGGCCTTCGCTCCATGGAATGTTTATGTAATATCATTCCTGTAAGCATATTTTGCAAAGTTGGCTTCTTAAAGGAAGAGAATGTTTGATAGTTGTCTCCTGACGTAACTCCTAATATGGTGTAAAATGTGGAAACTTTTCCAAAAATCATTTAGGAATTATAACCCACATTAAATTCTTCAGATTGTTTAATTTTTCTAATCACTGATCGAAGCTGGTTATTAAACCATGATTAATTCAATGTGTGCCATGGATGGACACTTGTAAAAATATTGTACGTAACTGAAAATTCGTAAATGTTGACAATTGCTTTTAAAAATTTTCTTACAATTCTTGCAGAGAAAATGGATTGTTCCGCACTTTCGCTTCTTCTGCTGATTCCCTTTCTCAGGCATCTGAATTAATTGAACATAATGTATGCAATTTGCTTCTTCAAAACAAAGACACAAATCTGTTACTTTATCACAATCCGTACACCATACCTGCACCGTAAAGTACTGTCACGTAACTTCGTAGACTACAGAAGACTTTCTTAATATCACTAATATCTGTTATTTCCTGTGTTCATTTGTTTAAACCGTACCTCATCAAACAAAAGAAAAGTTCAGTGTTTTACACATTCCCTGCAATTGATAGACAAAAATACGTTTATTAACGACAAACTGCACTATTCCATATACATATAGCCACTGCTACATGTTTCGGTCAGAGAAGTTTATGTAATGGTGCTCCCTGAAAATGGCCATAAATAATAGCCTAAACAAGTAAGAGCGGTTATTTATGTACGGACTAGCGCAATTTGTTAGCAATAAACTTACTTGTTTAAAAATACACGTGTTTGTATTGTCCTTTTGTCGATCCCTGAAACTGCCATTAAAATCTTTCCACTGTTCTTTTGCGTGGCAAAATTTTTTCGTGCAGTAAACTTTGCAAAAGTACACCAACTGAACACTTTGTCCGGGTGAATCCGTTTCACAAGCATACTGCAACTGACCGAGGTGTGACTGGTAAGTGATGTCCTATTTCAGCTGTCCAGGTATTAGCGACAATTAGAGGCATGGAAGCCAATGTCAGGGACACAGTAAATTTACGTCCCTGTATTTATCTTTTCCCAGTTGTCCGTCGTGTTCTGTGATTTGGGCTGAGAGAAACTGACGCATACAAATCTTCAATGACTTTGTGCCCAAAAATATTACATTGCAACTTCTACACAGAATCATGTAAATAAACACTATCTGGTCGCTGTGTCTACAGTGGGATGTTCTAGAACAGGGCTGGGGAACCTTTTTGAGGGGGTGTGCCCAGCTGACAAGTATGTTGTGTTAGGATTTTACTTTGTTGCTTTGAGGGCTGAGCATCAGCTGACGGGTATGTTATGTTAGGTTTGTACTTGGTTGCTTTGGGGGTTGAGCATCAGCTGACATGTATGTTATGTCAGTTTTATGCTTGGTTGCTTTGAGGGCTGAGCATCGGGTGACAGGTATGTTATGTCAGGTTTGTACTTGGTTGCTTTGAGTGTGGCCAGAAGGATTAAGTCAATGAAAAATCCCGATGACCTCGCCGGGAATCGAAACCGCAACCTTGCGGCTTGTAGCGCGTTGCCTCAACCAACAGTGCCACCGCTCCTAGTACCCCCATATGTGACTAGTCGTCTTGTTATTACATTGTGCAGTACTGGCTTGTTTTTTCGTAAAGTTAAGTGTGATTTTAACTACCTCTGTGGACCATGGAAACATTTGCTGGCGGACAGAATGCTCTTTTTAATTTCTACACTCATATCGTTTTTGAATTTAATTCCCGAACCCAAGCAACTAAAACTGTGAACTGTTTGAAATTTGTGTGATCCAACTTCTTTGTAGGTAGCGCTGGGCCTGCAGTATCTATTATTCATTGGCATATATTTAGTACTTCTGCATCAATTTTTAAATGCAACTCTCTCGCTGACGTTTCCAGCTTATGAACAGCTTCTTGCTGTGCTGTTGGCAGCATACTGTAATATCTGTCATCTGCGTATACCATATCTGTAGAAGATGTTTCCTGTCATATTACGACTGGCATCTTCTGCAACTAGTAAATGAGTAAACACGCTTTGACGGACACGATTTCTTATACTGCTTGGTTCAGGCAGCATTCATTGAATCCTTATTTGGCATTTTGTGTCTTTCATTGTAGCTTTAACTAAGTTGGCTAACCTATTATTGATATTCATTGCCAGATAGCGTTGGATTCTGATTACACCGTCTGATGCCACTTTAAAATCTGTGAACGGACGGTGCATGCTTTAGTTTTGTCTGCAGCTAAACATCTGCTCCGTAGCTGATCTTTCATGACAGAATTCATGCGGACAGTTACAAATACTATCTTCTACGTGCTGAGATACTCTACTGAATAAAATGTTTTGAGATCACTTTTTATGCTAACACCTGTATATAGTTGAAGCATTTCATGATTGCACTTTTCGTGTGTATTTGACACATTATGCTCACTTGTCGTTCTTCTGGAATTGCATCGTTATTGCATATTTGTACCGTTAATTTATGAATACTTCTAAGAAATTCTGCTCTAGATATTTGTATCTTTTCTGTTTGGCTAAAACCTTTCCCGAGAGCTTTACGATTTTTGAGCCTGTGACTTGCAATTTATTCTTATTGCTGGAGGTGCCTCTGTCACTCCTTTGGACTCGAAGGTACTGATATATTCTTCCTCACGCTTCAGCAGTTCCAAAGTGTTCTGTCCGTCGCCTGATTATCATCTTTTTTACTCAAAGTTTCACCTCTTGTTTATGTCTACGAAGTGTTATCCTCGGTTTAAAATCCTTGCGGCTTCTATTTAGATTATGACCAAAAAAAAACTTTTCTCTTATTCCTATGTCTAAGATGTTCTAATTTTTTCAATTTATCTTTAGTATATTTCTCTTTCTTATTTTTATGTAGAGTCTTTTCTACCCATTTAGCAGTGCGATTCTCTTCTACCGCGTTTCTTGTATAATTTCTTTGGTGCATTCTTTTATTCGCTATACTTTTTGGTGCGTTACTTGTTCACATTCTGCATAAAACCCATCGCCATACTTTTCCCTCTTTGTCCTCCCCAAGACTGTCATTACTTCCCAGCTCTCTGTCATTAACACTGTCACTGTCTATGAGGTGTCTGAAATGTTCAGGTCTTTCCCGCTGGCTAGTCTTAATCTTCCTTTCTGTCACAGTTAAGATTCCTAGCACAGTCCCCATACTCATTCCTTGCATTAGAAATTCCTTCTCTAATCCATGCTATAATCACATAATGATCGGAACTATTACTTGACCGTCTTTGCACTCACAACCATTACATTAAATAAATATACACGTATATAATCGACTAACAGATGTATATATGTAAATCTGGTGATTTCTAAGACATATTATATTTGTTATTGTGCTGTAATATTGTGCTACCAATTACCATATTACTTACGGAGGCACAATTAATCAATCTAACTTCATTACCATTAGATTTGTCACGCAAGCTATGCTTTCCAGTGACTGGTTTACATTCATCCGCTCGGCCCACCTTAGCATTCATGTCACCAATAGTTAATTTAATGTTTCTTCGTGGGTCTCGATAATAAACTGTATCAACTTCTTAATTTCTCCAAATATGTCTGCTCTCGGAATGATGCTGTGATTAAAAAACAGTCCTCTTTTCCCAATTTGCATATCCTGGGTGATTTTGCCTTACAGTCCGTAATGAGTTGCTGTAACCCCTTATATGAATTCTGTCCCAAATTTGTGTTTCTAGTTACGAGGGCTGTAAAATATAGTATAGTTTTTGTATGCTATGATTCCTTCTGCCATGCATCTCATTTCCCGAATAGCAGTGACGTCTATTTCGTATATATCTACTTCGTTAGCAGCATTTTGCGTGCTCTCGTCGATACACACCGACTAAAGCTTCTGATCCAAGTGTCAAGTTTTTGAACGTTTGTCTGTGCGACTTCAGTAAATGTGTCCGGCTGTTGCTTTGCTGGGTTGCATAATGATATCTGTTCACACGCATAACCCCAAGCTGGAGGGCCAGGCCTCAGCGTTTATACCCCCAGAGAAAGGGTGGCTAAGTTAACCCCCCCCCCGACACTGGGTATTCATTTTGGTCGCCTTGTATAAACCGTATAAGTTCCTGTGGGGCTGTATTTATTCCCGACCACCATACGGGAACTGCAATTGTTAGAGATGCAAAAGTTTTCAGTAATGTTAATAAAATCTCATATTCTCTGAGGTATGCTAAAAGTGAAGACATCAAAACATACAAGGTGTGTAAATAAAGTAATGAGACTGATTCAATATAACTCTGTACTTACTTTTAAACTACAAATCGAGTTTGTCCCCTTCAAAATAGTTCCCTTGGGAGGCTAC
>JGI20166J26741_11744807_pt1 | contig 10551 bp, 9 predicted proteins | sample TergutCu122P5_FD_26741 | JGI IMG/M metagenome (IMG submission 26741) | reverse complement strand
CCTGACGACAGCCTGGCACAGGATGGAAAGTTCTAGAAGGTTTCACACCACGGCACTTCCGCCTAGCAACACATGGGCCGTTGCTACGTGAACGGCTCACCATGAAGACACTACTTGGTGAGTCATTAAGTTCATACCCCACCACCCTCCTCCTGGGTTGAGCACCCCTGGTACCCACTGAATATGAGGCCAGAAGGACCTAAAAGTTGCTGTGGTCACTTTGCAGAAGTGAAAAATCTCTTAACCCCTGCCTGAAGTCATACCACACTTCCTTAGTTGTCCAGCCTGTGGCCCAGTTGCTTGCCATCTATGTTATCTTGTCTGATTATTTGTTTATATTTTATAGAATATATTTTATTCTATTCCCCACTTTCCTCATTCTTAGGGCCAGATATTTTAAGCACTTTCTTTTAAAGTATGTGTTATTTACATAAGGTTAATTTACAGCCACATAAAACAACTAATCCAATGTTTGTTGTGCTATAACTATCATGTTGAAGTGTTACAGCCTGTTTCACTTTTTTGTGGCACTTCAGAATGAGTTTCAGTTTCATCATGCAAAACCTGGGTATGTGATGATGTACCGCTGGCTGCCTACCACTGAAGTATGTAACATTCCACCATTTGCACACACAATGATTGGTGTTGGAGCAGTCGTTATGAACAAGGCACGTGAGATCCTAGTGGTGAGGGAGAAATACTCTGTCATACCACACTGGAAACTTCCTGGTGGTTATGTAGAACCTGGTAAGTGACTTTCATTGTCTGCTTGGAGTAGATGAACAACAGAGTCCCTGTCATTTAAACTGTACATTTTCTATAGGGATTAGAAGATCTTTTGTTCTTATGCAGTCTTAAGGTCTGATTTTGGAGAATATATCAGGTTCTGTCTGCCGGTCAGATTTTTCATTTCTCAGGGCAGAACATTCTGTGAAGGAGCATGTACATTTCTTTCGATTGGGCAGTAAAGTGATAAGCTTTGAAATAAAGAGAAAAATGAAAGTGCATTAAACATTGAGAGTAAAATCACAAATTTTACTCTTCACATTCACAACATGGCTCAGAATGTCTCAGGTAACATCTCGTTATTGGAGGTTTAAGATCCTGGGTGTGAATGAATTTTAATTTTTTATTACATTCTTGTAATAGAGCCTGGTGAAGAGGTTCCCTTTTTAAGGCTGTTTTAACACTTCGTATATTACAAATACTGTGAAGCCCCTATCCATCATTTCTGAGGAACCATGGATAAGAAATTATGGAAAGGTGATAGTTGTGGGAAGGCATTATGTCAGATACATGAGAAAACAGCAAAAAATGACAACTATACTTTTACCACTTAGGCCTAAAAATAATCAGCAGACAAAATTATCTAAAGAAACTGTGTGCAGAAATTTTTTCGCACTCTTTACAAAGTGGAAAAGAAGGTCTTGAGTGGAAATGAACACTATCCATCTGTCCATGATCCAGTGTCGACTAATCTACGTGCCATGTTTTCGTGACTTTCGGTATAGGAGTGTATTTCACAAAATGTTGTCCATCAAGCATGAGTTTTGTGAACTTCTTTGCAGTGAAAGACATATAAATACAATTGTGCATGTATTTTCTACATTTTTTTTCAATATGGATAATACGAGGGGTGCTGATAAGTCCTTAGCCCGAACAGGAAGGAAAGAAGCTACAGTGACCAAACTCGGGATTTATTCAACATACTCCCCACGAAGCTCAATACACTGCTTAGCTCGTTGCTGTAACTTTTGCAAGCCACTCAAAAAAATTCAGAAGGTTGTCCGTCCAACCAGGTCTCCACGGCAGCGATGACCTCTGCGTTGGACAAAAAATGGCGACCTTTCAATTGTTTTCTCAGCCCAGCGAACAGGTGGTAGTCCGACGGGGCCAAATCCGGAGAATAAGGTGGGTGGTCAAGATGTTGGAAGTCCAGGTAGGCCAGTTTCTTCTGGGTTGGAAGTGCCCGGTGAGCTGGGACATTGTCGTGCAAGAACAAGACCCCCTTGGTGACCTTCCCGCAGCGTTTTTCCTTCAAAATTTCCTTCAATTGCACCAGCAGAAATGAGTAGTACTCCACATTGATAGTTTGGCCCTTTAGAAGATAATCAATGAGGAGCGTGCCGTCTTGATCCCAAAAAATCGAGGTGAGAACTCTTCCAGCAGATTTTTGCACACGGAATTTTTTGGGGTGGGGTGAGCCGCAATGCCACCACTCCATTGATTGTTGATTTGTCTCCGGGTCATAGTGATATAACCAGGTTTCGTCCATGGTCAGCAATCACGACAGGAAATAGTTTGGATTGCCCCGAAAAAATTCCAAATGTTGCTCAGATGACTGGCACCATTGACATTTTTGATCCGCATTCAGGCATTTCGGGACCCACTTCGTGGAGAGCTTCTGCATGTCCAAATCTTCATGAATGTTGGACCCAACCCACTCACATGAGATGCCCAGTTGCTAAGCTATTGATTTAGCTGAAATCTGGCCGGCACTCTTCCAAGATTAGCTGGTGAATTTGATCAATAATCTCTGGGGTGGTCACTGTTGTGGGTTGTCAAGGTTGAGGCGCATCACAGGAGGAAAAATCACCATTTTTAAACTGGGCCATCCAGTTTCTGATGTTGGCATACAATGATGCATTTTCCCCTAATGTTTCTGTCAGAATGGCGTGAATTTCCTTCGACACCTTGCCTTGCAGGAAAAAAAACTTGATGACAGCTTGTGTCTCGATGTTGTTGAAATCGCGCGCGTTGCCCGACATGCTTCCTTTCAGCCTCTGTAACAAGAAAATACTTGCAATTCGGCAAATGAACAGACCCGTCTTTCCAACGACACTATCAATTCTGTCCAATGACATTGGGAAGTAGGTCGGGCTAAGGACTTATCAGCACCCCCTCATATATAGAAGAGGGTCTGGCCACACAGATTCATTGAATGAATGTGAGTTTTGTGAGAAATGGTGCAGTGAAAGCCGCGGATTACTGAAGGTTATAAGAAATTATACATCTGTGCTTTCCACATCCATTTTTTATTTGGGTGAAATTTGTTACAAGGTATGTGAACGTAATGCTGCCTAACATTTGTGAGTTTTTTGAAAATTGGCTTAGGGAAGGCCATATGTTTCTTATGAGAATAAATGAAATGACATTTACATGTGTACCGACATCCTTCTTTGTGCCTCCCCTTCAGCCGCCTTCTGCACCCGATTCCTCACTTGGCTGAGGCCTAGCAGCATTTTGTAAATACTGTAACATATTGTTTACTTGGGTTAAATTTATTTAATTATGTGTCAACGTTTTTGGTAAAAGCCATTATGTCATCTGGGAGCATTTTCCTATGCAGCTACATGAAGTAGGTTATGTTGTCTAGGTAAACTGTGGAAGCACTTGATGGCATGAATTTGTGAGTCTGTTAATGCATTGTACAGGTACACATTGGCTGAATGGTTTTGCATGCATGAATAGAACTTCTGGATAGTTACTTCCCGCAAGGCATTAAATTTCTCCCATCAAAACTACCTATAAGAAGCTTGAATGAAATTTCTAATTACTCTAGTGACCATCACGTAAGCAAGACTGAGTCATAAAAATGTCAGGAAACCCGTAACAGGCATGGCGTTAGTTTATGTCAATGATTGGAAAGTGTATAATCCTCTGACAAAACTAATTTTAATTTAAAGACTTGTAAAAGTTTTTTACATCTGACTACATTATCGCATTATTGCAGACCGCTTTCAAGTCTTATGTTAGAATATTACTGTTGTTACTAATTTGATCATGAACCTTTTTTTTTTCCATGTGCCTCAACTTGTCATTACAGTAATTCACAATTTTAATGTTTGAACAAAATGTGTAATAATGCTAAAAGTATACATGTATAAAATATGGCATTAAGAATTACAAAAAGGAGTATAAAACAATATAAAAAGTAGGCCTGTTACATTTGGATTATGATAAAACTCAAAACTCAACCATGCTAGTAGTTATATGTGACAGGTAGTTGTGGTTTTTGTGTGCTGTCATTTGTAAGTCTTGAATAATGTAGAACCAGTTTGTGTTGTTTTCTTTTAATAGGTCATTTCATATTGATAACTCTGTATAAGAATATGAAACTCTTGTCCAGTACCGTCATTAGACTCTGGAACTGGAGTTTTGGTATATATTCTAAATACATGGTAGTTGTGTCAGTATCTTTCTCATAATAACTACTGTACACGTGGACACATTAGAAGGGAAGTTGGGTGTTGAACTCAGTGATAATCACCTAGTAGTTTCAGTCCTGTTTTTGACACTCTTACCTCAGAAATATCCCCTCTGGCTTGAGGCTACTTACACAACAGGAGTAACCCAACAAGCGACACTAGTCTGTTAGTGTAGAGCAGTATGTACATGATGCCACAAATGCAGTACACAGTAAGTAATGCCACAGCAAGTTATACCATAATTATCAGTTGAATGTTATGCACACTGAGTTTGAATGGTACACTAATGTAAACAAATAAAATTCAGTTATATTTGGTTAGTTGTAGTAGTTAATACAAGCAAAATGTTGAAAATAACTGCTGAGTTCTTTGAATGTATATGACAATATGTATGGAGACCAATGCTGTCACTGGCAAATAGTTTCATGGTCTTGTTCATGGACATACATGTCAGACAACCTGTGAAAAGAAAGTAACAAACACTGTTGCTAAGTTATTCAAGACTTGCTAATGATTGTACATAAAAGCCAAGAATACTTGTAATGTATAAAACTGGCATGAGTGAGCTCATAGTTTTAATACTAGGCTTAGGGCCATATGCATTTTGAAATATGCAAAATGCATAAAGTTTCGTAGCTACCATAATTGGCAGCCTGTAGGCAATTCCATATTTCAGTTAGGAACACAAAACAAACGAAACTGTCATATCTTTATCATTAAGATTAGGATTAAGTGCATTTTGCAATATGCTAAATGCATATAATCCTAAGCCTATTTATCACAATCTAGGTGTAATACTTTTTTGTACTGTTTTGGCTCCTTTTTATACTTTTTTAATGCTGTATTTTATATTTGTATACTTTTAGCATTCTTACACCTTTATTGAACCATTAATTTTGTAAATTACAGTACTCTCAAATTTTGGCAATGTTAAAAGCCAAAGCTTCAAGATCAATGTGACAACAATAATGTCCCATTGATAATGGTCTGGAATGACAAAACCATGTAGTCAGATGCAAAAAACTTCCGCAAATGTTAGAATTAACGTTAGTTTGGTTGAGGGATTATATACTTCACAGTGTTTTGATATTAAACAGAGTGGAATGCAACAGGTTGAGACAGGTTATATTGTTAGGTGCACAGTAGTATGGGGAGTTTTTTCTGTCAGTCTGTGCTATGATGGATGTGAATAACTTAAAGTCTTATGGTGAGGAACTGTAAGCACCTTGTCCAATTTGCAAGTTGGAGCACCACCCCTCTTCTGCTGCCTGCAACTGCTTTTTCAATGTATTGGCTGCTAGCCGCCATATCTGGAGGCTTTCTCCTCCATCTGCAACCTGAGGCTATGCCATGTTGTGGTGACAGAGATCCATGTATCGTGGAGGTTACTGCTACTTTATGTTCCAAAAACATCATGTTACTTAGTCCTATTTTTTTAACCAGTAGCATTGCATCCAATATAATTAATTGTTTGGGCCTTTCTTTGGTTCCAGAGGAAATTAACAATAATTGCAAAAAAATGACACATATGAGAGGGATGGATGTATTCAGTTTACAAATTCTCCATAAAGCTAGATCTATGTTTATATGGCTTCATACTTTTCCTGCATAAAAATTTACCACATAAGAAGCAGCATTTAATGGTTATGAAACTGATATTTTACCCATTTACTGTAATTTCAGTAGTTGTTTTATTCAACTGAGACTCATCCATTACAAGATTTTATTCATTTTTAAGATGTGGTTACTCTCAGTTTGTTTTAGACTGGATATACAGGTATAATTGTAATGATTTAGGTTCTGTTTTTATGTTAAGCTGTTATTTTATATATTATTAATACTTAACTTCTGGCAGAAATGAATTTGATGTGCTTTATCAGACCCATCCTTTTTAGATATTTTGCTGCTTAACATTGATTCCACTGAAAGCATCATATGATGGTTATGTTGTGAAACCAGAAAGTACCATCTGTAAATAATGAGGTATACACTGCTTATGTATGGTTGGCCACTGAACTTACCTCATGAAAGTCTGCCTCTTCCAGTTACTGGATATTGTTTGAACTGAAGGTTTTACCAACCTACAGTATTTATTTTATAGTGCAAGTAGTACTCTTACTGAGTCTTATTTGGTATGAGGGATGTACAGTAAGTAAAGTCCTAAGGGTTGCTTCAGTGGCTGAAACAAGGAAGTGGGTGGTTGAGAATTTCTAAGTGAAATGGCTGCAATAAGTGTTCCGTCTTACATTTGCTGTATGGTAATGGATTGTCTTGCTGAAGTTTCACATGTCATGACACACCACTTGGCTGCTGAAGCAGAACTTCTCAGGTCACCAATTCCAAAGTAATGAGGAAGTGGAAGTGGAATTATTATGTGCTAGTGGAGTAAGTGAACTACATTTAACATTGTAATGATTTTTCATTTAAATTTTATGACCTAGGGAATCTTACTCCTATGATGTTGGGTGAATTATAATAACAATTTTCTACAGTTGTTGGTTTATTAGAATTTTTGAATGTTATATTTTGTATTTGTTGAAGGTGAGGATATTGGAGATGCAGCAATTCGAGAAGTGTTTGAGGAAACCAACATAAAATCAGAATTCCAGTTTCTCATCTCCTTAAGACACACCCATCATGGAATGTTCAATTGCTCTGACATTTACTTTATTGTGGGTCTGAAACCACTGTCTGCAGAAATTGTCAAATGCAGCAGAGAGATAGCAGTTTGTGAATGGATGCAGGTATTGTTGCAGGATGAATTTATGCATATGGATCATAGTGTATTTTAGACAGTGGCAGCATTGTTAACCAAAAGCATGTACTCACTGCCCTGTATGTGCTGTTTAGGTGCACACAAAGAGATAAGTGATTTTCTCGCATCTGATTATTTAAAGTGACTGTTCACCTTGCGAATAATGTGTACAGGACATGAAGATTATCATCTGTGACACATATTTATGGTGAGAGGCTATAGGACCACTTTCAGCTTATCCATCACTGCCACTGCAGCAGCATTTGACAGCCTTTGTTTCTTAGAGATGTGCTGGCCCCGGGACTCCTCTGGCGGTTAAGGGGCTTGTTTGGTTCACAGACGGGTCCAGGACCATGGAGGGGACCGGAGCAGGGGTCTATGGGCAGTCTGTAAACAGAAGGCTCAGTATCCCCCCAGGTAAACATGCCACGGTCTTTCAGGCTGAGGTATATGCGATATTAGCCTGCGCTCTGGAGATTGAAGCTCAGGATTGGCCAGAGAAATACGTTAGTATTTGCTCTGATAATCAGGTGGCTCTGAAAGCACTTCAGGTTGCCAAGACAACGTCTCCTCTGGTACATCAGTGCCAGCAGGTATTGAATAATATCTCTGCCTGGCATGCTGTGGTGCTATATTGGGTCCCTGGTCATGCCAGAGTGAGAGGGAATGAAATCGCTGACAGGCTCGCAAGGAGCAGTTCTGGTCAGCGGTTTATTGGGCCTGAGCCCTGTTTAGGGGTCTCTAGGCAGAATATAAGAGGGAAGATGAAACGCTGGATGAAGAATCAGCATCTGGCATTGTGGCGAGGTCCCTGTAATGCACAGGGGCAGGCTCAAGAGTTGATCTCTGGCCCCGATCTGGCCACAGGGGCCCGACTACTGTCCTGTAACAGGACACAAACCAGGGCTGTTATTGGTCTGCTCACCGGACATAACACCCTGAGAAGATATCTACATGTAATGGGGCTTAATGATAACCTCACCTGTAGGAAGTGTGGCACCGAAGACGAAACCTTGGCGCACATTTTGTGCGAGTGCGAGGCTTTAGCCTCACTCAGGCATACATATCTGGGTTCCTTTTTCTTGGACCCGGAGGACATTAGGGTGCTGGGTGTGGGGGCCATCTGGAACTTTGTTAAAGGAAAAGGGCTCCTATAACCTGGTACAGAATAGGGGGCACAGAGGACCTGTTTTAAGGCCTAGGTGCATCAGGCCTGGAGAAGGTCCTTACCACATCTACTACTCTATTCTATTCTAGAGATGTGCTGTCACCCTAACATATGTGGGAACGTTCCAGACTTATATCTGACAGTGTTGGCTGCACTCTACAGACAACTGCAAGTTGGAATGCAGCTTGGGTGCTGCATTGTCTGCTTGGTGACAGTGATACTGCGTGATTTGTTTTTAACCTTCCCTGTTCATTTCTGGTGCTGTCATTGACTGAGGGAGATGTGTTTTAAGCCAGTTCTGGTAAATTTATATAATTCATTTCATTGTATGTTCTGGTTACAAGGAATCAGTAAAATACTTATATCATTTCCATTAGTTCTTAGCCCAAACACATTATCTTATGTACAGGGTGTAATTCGTATGGTAGATGTGTTTTACACTGTATGGAATTTACTACATATTAGTTACTGGGAAGCTGCAACAGTCATGGTTACCCTTCTTTCTGGAGGCTGTCTGCAAGATTAAGAAATGCTTTGTGTAGTGACAAGAAACTTGCTAGTAATTTTTCATTGTCATGAAATTTGATGGATATATCAAGTAAGATCAAATGTCATATTTCATAGAAACAAATGATATGATGTAAAAGAGTGATGTTATGGACAGTTCTTTTGCTATGAAATTCCTGTATTCCTTTATTATATCTTAGTAGTGTTGCATTATAGTGTAAGAGTGTCACTCATATTTAGTGACAGATTATAAGTTGTATAAGAATCCAAAGTAAAGTATGCACATGTTGTTACATGCTACAGCTATCTCATCTTCATGATTTCAGATTGAAGACTTTGTACAACATTCCAAAGTTACTGAGGCCAGTCGTTTCTTTGTGATGAAGTACTTAGAATACCAGAAAAACAAATCATCTCTTGTGTGTGCAAAAAGTATTCATCCCTTACTAAACAAACCTCAGTGTATATACAGTATTGACTTCAGTTCAGATACAACTTTGAAGTGAAGAAGCCACTTGTAGGAAGACAAACATGGTGCTTTACAAGTTCCCTCATTCTTGGTCTGAGAACTGACTGATGAGCTGCCCAGAACTGTCTGCAAGCAGTGGGGAACAAGTACGAAAAACTATACAAGAATTTTTGTATGAAAATGTTGTAAATAGAAACTTCCAAATAGTACCATCAGAACTTCCATAGGAACAATGTTGTATTTTCCTGGAATACACATCTGTGCCATCTACCAAGACAGTGATTATTGGTTGTGATTTCTTATCATCTAGTATTCTGCAGTTTCAAGTTTGCACCAGCAGAGTGGAGTCATGTTTCATGCTGATGTCATGCCTGTTTGGCAGTGAAGAGCTTAGGACTTCAGAAGTGACTGCAAGTTCTCCTGCTTATTATTAAATCACTGTTTTGTTGCTCTCTTTTTGAATCCATTGTGCCTGGAACTGGCAAATATTTATTTTATTATCTGGTTATGCTGTATTGTAAGTGATCACAGTTCTTCTTTCTTCTGAAGTAGCTGTGAACTGAACTAGTAAGCAGTTGTGTTTAAATTTTTGGTTGTGATTCATTTTTCATCATGATGAGTGAAACACAGAAAATAAAAGCATTCCGTACTCAAGGAAAAGGGGAGATTTCAGCCCAGGTTTAGGCTAATGAGGAAGCACATGTTGCACTGGCTGTTAGATGAGAAATTTTTGTGTCAACATTAAACACTGTTGTTACAAACAGAAAAGTGTCACACACAATCTGGCATGTTCTCTGGTCAGAGGAACAACCTGAGAGTATCACCATTTTAAAAATTGGAGAGTTTGTTGGCTGTGTGGTTGAAATCAGCTACAACTATCAATGTAGGAATCAGTGGCATAGCACTGAGAGAAAGCCTAGAACACATTGCCACAATATTAAACATTGAAGATGTCAAAGCTTCTAATGGCTGAATTGACAGTTTCAAGCAGCAACACAGTGTTGTGTACAAAACTGTAGGGGGTGAGTGTGGAAAGTGTAGCCTCTTCACCAGTGGAGGAATGGACTGAGGAACGGTTAGTCAAAATTATGGAGGGTTACAAAGCCAAGAACATTTATAATACTGATGAGACTAGGTTTCAACCCAACAAGGCTTTGAGTTTGAAAGAGGATCCTCACGATGGTTGGAAGAATTCCAACATAAATATTTGAAGGTTGTGTTTTCCCCCAAAACTGCAACAATATTCTCCAAGCATGTGAGAACCAGTATTTCTATGATTTATATGAAGTTGCTTCATGATGGAAAGGTCTTGGCTGCAGTACATTCCATTGCAGAATCACAATGGTGGGACACACACACACACACGCACACGCGCACGCGCACGCGCACCCGCACCCGCACGCGCACGCGCGCGCGCGCACACACACACACACACACCCCCCCC
>JGI20166J26741_11744696_pt1 | contig 10551 bp, 8 predicted proteins | sample TergutCu122P5_FD_26741 | JGI IMG/M metagenome (IMG submission 26741) | reverse complement strand
GCCCGCCTACAAAGCTGCGTTTGCCAATTTTTGACCCAAAAAAATGTTAACCCATTATCACCCCCCGTCCTCACCAGATTTATCTCTGCCAGGCTATTTTCTGTTCCCCAAGTTGAAAATGAAGTTAAGACGACTCGCACTTTGGGGATGTTGCTGAGATCCAAGAAGCCGTAACTGATGAATTACAGAAGGTCCAAAAAGAGGAATTTTCAGCAGCTTTTCAGAAACTGTACGATGGCACAAAAGCCTGTATATATGCCAAAGGAGCTTATTTTTTTTTTTTTAAAAAAAGTATGTGTTTCTTATTTTTAAAAAGATCAGTCCTAAACTGTTTGGACCACACTGTGTATAATGAAAGATGAACCAGTGGCTAATCAAGACCATCACGTATGACTGTTTTTTATTGCTTGGACCTGAAAGGTAATTGAAGATATGTTGCCATCTGATGTGAGATACTTTATAGTCAGCATTTCTTCTCTCTAGTTAAAGTTTTTGTTTCTGGATTTGCAGTGTTGTATGTTTTGTATCCAGTTACCATTTGCTGCATTGTGTTCTGTGATTTGGGTATTTTTCAGCTTTCAGGGATTGGGTGTCTTATTTTGTTGCAGAAAAAATTCAACAAGTCTGGCTTTTTAAGTGGGAAAATGTCTTAATAAGGATGTCATTTTTTTCTAATTGTGTATGGGAACTGACATTCACTTTACTAAAAGAACTGTGTGACATAAATTCTGCATTAAGTGATTTATTGTTACTGTCAGAACACATTTTAAATTGTACCTTCTTCAGTGACACTGACATATTCCTGAACATAAGACTTATTTCATTACATGCACAACTGATAGGTGAAAAGTCTGCTTGGCTGGAACCATTCTGTAAGTACTGATTCTGTTGTCCCATAGTTTGCCATTTTTATCTTTTTCCAGCTCAGCCTTTCACTTTTAGACTTGGAGTATTGTAGCTTGACTGGATACACTCACCTTTGAAGATGTCACAGAAATGCAACTTTCTTCAGCTGGGTCCCCCCTGCCAAGGAACATTGCAGCAGCATCTGCCTTGTTTATAGTGTCCAGCTCTGCATGTAGTTACAGATGCGTATGTTCTGTGGCAGTTCAGGCAATAGCCATGCAGTTCACATGTTCAATAATTATAACTCCACAGGGTGAAAACTGTACATACATATGCAGTGTGATGTGTTTACAAAATGTGTATGAATTTAGGGCATAGGATACTTCAAATTATTGAAACTGAAGTAAAACTGTTAGACAGTTACAGTGTGCTGTGTTAAATACTTGCTTCCTCACCTTGTTGATTGCCCACATATGCCATGAGGTTGTGCCTCTCATATTATATTAAGGTGCATCAGCAGTGTTTTCAACCTGAATTCCATTACAGATTCATAACACTAAATTGTAAATGATGAGCATACAGGATAGTGGCAACATTTTGAATAAGTTTATTTCTGGATAAAAATAAAGTATTCAGATGTTATGTTTCAAATGCAGACAGCTTGGATGACGTTGACACGAAGGTCAAAATGCCCCAAAAAATCTTGGTGCTTGTGGTCTATTCAGAGTGGGGTATCAAAACTTCTAAACAGCCCATATAAAAGGAGAGCCATTGAGCATATTTTCTCTAGACTGGAAAGCAGTAAGCAAGTATTGTGGCTGGTTTAAAAAAATTCATAGGCAGTGCAATTCCTGATGTGGAAATTTTATTTTCCTACATGTGCATTAGCCAAAATAACAGGTATTATTGTTCAAGAAATCCCCATGAAGTTGAAGAAAATGCCTGTAATATGATCCAAGGTACAGTTGAATGTAAAATGCCATTAATTCCTGACCAACTGAAATGAAACTTGTAGTATACGTACAGAATGTGTGTGATCTCCCAGATAAGACGTTGAGAAAGCCCTCTAATAGGAGCTGAGATACAGGCAAATACTTTGTTCTTCATGTGAACTATCTTTAATTCTTGACTGAACCTAACAAAACTTAGGAAATGGGTAAGGAATGCACGTACTGTCCACATGTGATATTTCAAGAAATCCCTCTAATAGGAATCAAGACACTGGCAAATAAGTACTTTCGTCTTCATGTAAAGTGTCCTTGCATGTTGATCACAATCAAACTTACAGCACTTGAGAGAATGTGCACAGTGACTGGGATACAAGTTTTCAAGACATCTGTAAAATAAGAACCAAGATGTGCGTGAATAAGTACTTTTGTGTCCATATAAAGTGCTCTTAATTCTTGTTCGATTGCAATGAAACTTGGAACACACATAGAGAGTGTTGATTGAAAGAGTACTTCATTCTTTTTGTAGACTGCGCTTAATTCTTGACCAAGTGCATAGATATTCAGAACGTGTATGGAATGTGTTTTGTCCCAGCAATGAATTTTCAAGGAAGTCCCTAACAGTGGCTGAGGTAGGCCAAATAAGTACTTTGTTCTTCTTGCTTACAGAAGTTGATGGATTTCCAGTGGGGGGCTGACAGGCTGCAACCCTCCCCCTCAAAAAAAAAATTGTTGACGTGATGATGTCAGTGGTTTCACAATGAACTACCTTCCAGCAGTCTCAGCTGATGACTAGTACATATGAATTTTGAAAACTAAAATAAAAAACCTAGGAATTATTGAATGAATAATTTGAGTAACAAGATTAGATCTTGTGAATTAAAGTAGATGAGTTGTGGAGCAGGTAGTTATATTAATACGTATACAAATGCAGTTGATTTTTATAACAGTTTTTAAAATAAATCATAAATTGCATATACCCTCATTGTCAGCCCCCCACCCCCCATGATAAGTTTGCCTGCGTGCCTGCGATATTGTATGGACACAATATATGACATACATTTATCTATGTTGCTTTGAGTTTAAAAATTGGTTTAGAATATTACTCATTTGTTTTTAATATGGCACATACAAATATTCATCGCTGGTCTGAATTGTATGCCAATGCCTTAACATGGCTGAAGTGCAGTGAATGTTTAAACAGATTCCTAAAGCGGTTTCCTTTGTTCTGTGCTTTCTGAATTCTTCGTTGGCTATGTGACCATCAATGACGAGGCCTCCACAAGGTTTCCAATCACTGGGCATGTTTACGTATATCAATCACTTCCATACTAGTGGCACAACTGCTGTCATATTAGTATTGTCATACTAGTGCTAATGGCCACAAGAACCGTTAAGTTGGAGGGGGAGGGGGCACCGTTACCTGGGGTGTGTTAAACTGTAACCGGGATAGAGATGGAAGAACAGTGACGCCAGTCACGAAGAGTTACTGCCAAAGGTCAGATCACCTCCGTTCTATGAACCGTACATATTGGTTGCGAAGTCTGTGGCAGTAACCTGGACTCCACTGTAGTATATGTTACAATCTGTGGCAGTACTGCTCACAGACCATTTACTACTACTCGACCACTACACAAAAATTATCAGTGTGGCTGAAGGCTGCACCGAAGGATGTGCTAATACAGCGGTGGTGTGCGGAGCAAGAATTTAGTTGTGCTCTCTGTGTCGGAGGGAGTGTGTTGTTGATGGTGCAAGTGTCGCTGAATCCAGTCGACCTTGTTGACGACATATGAACATAGCGAAGGGGTTGAGGCAACGGTCGCGGCTAAGAGCTCCGAACTCATATTCCACCTACTAGTAGACTGTGTGCAGAGGTAAACCTCAACGTGTTCTAGGTGTCTTTACTGCATTTGGAGCGCGCATTGTAATCGTGAGAACGATAACCGTTAGAGACGTTGCTATGTAGGGGGTGTACAGAAACGAGAGTCCAAGTGAAGGGCGCCGACTGTTAGAGGGATGTAGCCTAAATGATAACCAAAGTCCTTCTCGATTGATTGGTCGGGTGAAACGGAAAGCACTGACCGTAACAGAAAGATAGCCTAAACGGTGACGTAAGTCTCGACTGACGCCGAATGTAACAGAGGTATAGCCTTAAGTCCGTCTCAATTGGCTGGTTCGGTCGAAAAGGAGAACACTGTAACAGAAGACATTAAAGAAGCGGAGTCCGTCTCGACTGACAGATTTAAGGAGTGTGCGTATGTGGTGACTGGGCTCCACCGACCTTAATAGATAGCCAACAAGCTAACGTATGTCCGTCTGGAATGGCACCTAAGGCGGTGAATGGGTGTTTCAAGGCTGGCTTCACCGACTACGCCAGAGAAGTAGCCAACACAATAACCGAAGTCTGTCTCGAATGGCTGACGTACGTGAGCATTGACTGTGTCAGTGACAAAGTCTAAACGGCAAACAAAGACTGTATCAAAGTATCTGTGGACTGGTTGGTCAAGTTGAGGTGAGCTTCTTACGTGCGGGAACAACCGACCACACATCGTCTAGCATCCGACCACGGCCCACAACGGTTAATTCCACTGTCACGGCACACCTATATATATAATCTGTGCGGCACACTGATGAAGTGTGGTCGACCAATACCATGGATCAGAGTGGTAGACCAGTGCTATACTAGATGATCTGTGACGACAATAATGCTGTAATCTGAGGGCCGTGGCATGGACAATTCGAGATTAGTGCAACAGTTCACCTGTTGTCATATTTGTGTACATAGATAAGAAGCATGCATTTTGTTTCAGATATAAACCACAATGGCACGATTTATCAATAATTTGGAAGTTGAATTGTTTTTAAAGCAGGAATTACCAGAAAGTTCGGTGAGTATGAATGAAGTATAGGTTATGTGTAGATGTAAGACCGGAGTTTGCCGTACGTAAGTGCACAGTGTTCTGTTTTACTTACACAATTGCAGCTTTTAAATAACTGTGTGAACATTTTGTTTATTAGGAAGAGTACAATGGGTCTCTAATAGAAAATCTTCTGTCATGGTTAAGTACGGCACCAAAGTTTACAACTTTCCGGGTGAATACACTTGTGACCACTGCACAGGAAGTTTGTGAGCTAATTGCAGGTCACCTCCTTAAGGTTTGATATAGATCTTTTCTGCAGACATTGTACTGAAATGCATTTATTTTTAAAATCGTGACTTCCTTAATCTTACATATCTTCACAACTATCAACTGTACAGATTTCGATGAATTATATTTACTTCATGTACTTATTGTTGCCTGTCTTCATAAACACAACCTATAAATATTGACAGCAAGCAGCAACTCAAGGAAGGTCCCTGGCAGTTTTCAATGTGACAGTACATCCGAAGTTACCAGATACTGTTATAATAGGCAGCTTGGATGAAACTGATTTAAGGCCACAAGGAGGAGAAATTATTGTTGATGCAACCTGTGGTGCAGCTGTATTAAGAGGAGCTCATGTGTTTGCTCCAGGAATAATGGGCATGCCAAAAGGTGCCATCTACTTTTACTTTTTACTCTGGTAGAATTGTAAAAGGTCACAGTGAGGAGAATATGCAAGGTATCATTAACATTTGTAATGTGCAACCGAACTATATTTGAGTTTTGTAAAAAGTGAAGCCACAAAAGGAACTCCTGATACTGTCTTGATGGGAGGAGTGTCTGACTCATCTGCCTTTTCTACTTCACTGTACATAATCATGTCATATTATTTGATGTTCTATGCCCTCTAAGGTCATACATCTTTACATAATGTAAGTATCTTCCACTATGTGGTGGTACTTAAAAAAAAAACTTGTTCTGTTTGTACAGTTTATTCCAGTCCAGTACCTTTAGTAGTCAGAAAGTGATTAGTCCACATTTCATAGAAAATAAGTTTATTGCATGGAGTATCAGAAAATGGTGTTTTAATGACACAGAGTTGTGCTTACTACTTAGAAACATGAGCAAGAAGTTACTAGAATATAGTGTTAACATCAAGTTTTTACTGAGACCTTTACAGAATGTTATAGAAAATTTAGAACAGTGTGCTGTGGATTAAGTGATTCCATGGCAGCAGGGAAAACGTTTCAGGCAAAGAAAGATCCATCTGTCTGACAAATTCAAAGCTGGTCCAAAGTTGGTAGGAAAGACTTGAGTTTTCCAGTATGACCCAGCAACGAAGTGTCAATTTGCGAGACCAATATCAATATCAATGACAGTGTGAATGTTAGAATAGAAGACAAAAATCAGCCTGATCTGTTTTTGTATATCAAAAGAATGCATTATCAGCACACTGTACCTTAAAATATCAGAAGAGATAACATAGCTAATTTATGAGTAAGGACCATGTCTCTTTCCAGACGAGCAGTTGTCTTGTCAATGTACATATTTGCACGGCACTTTTGTTTAAATGCGTTAGGCCAAAACACATGTCATTGTTAAGACAACCCTGATGTAGCACTGTGTAGTGGTTTTATATTTACAAAACTAGATGCAGTCAAACTTGGTTTTAACATCATGAAAGGAAATGAATATTTTGTGTCATAATAAATGAGTGTTGTTATAACCCAGAAGATTATTTATTTGGTTAACAGTGAAGTATTAGTTCATACCACAGAATACATGACACTATAGACAAGGGGCTGTGTAGACCAATGTTATAACAGGATTCAACTGTAGTTTCATTCTGAAACACTTGATATTCAGAACAGTGTGGTAATAATGAAAAGAACTTTCAGGTAGTCTTAAACACTGAAAATTATTGTATTTTGGGATGTAATGCTGCATAGTTGTGTAGAGGGTTACCAAAGCTTTACATGAACTTCCTGTCTTGTTGTGAGGGTAGGTGATGGGAGCAGGAGGTTCCTCTGAAACACTAGTGTGCATCTACCGGACGACATATTGTCATATCCTGGTATACGGTAATGTTCATAGTCATCACCATAAAAACCTCAAATCTTACAGCTTTGAGCCATGTTTTCAGGCACGTTAGAGGTGGGATGTGAATATTATGTCAAAATACATATGCAGGGACTCTGTCACTCTCGTGAAAAACCACTCATTCCAGTTATTTGCCAGACTTTATATGTTACAATTATGTGTGTTAAGCATGGGCCCTCTGTTCCTTAAGAAAAAGATTTAACAGTGAAGCTACAACTGAACTCACAATTTGGTGTTATCTAACATTTTGATCTGTTACCTGCAGCGTAATGTAGTGAAATGTTGCACTTATAATTTCAGATGTTCACTGTGGAGATATTGTGAGTGTCTTTGCAGACACTGTAGGTCAGTGCAAGAAGGGTTTTCAGAAACGCTACACACACAGTTCCAAAATCTTCCTTGGGAATGGTATCGTGCATATGGAGCGCAAGCATTTGTATGCCAAAGACTTGAAACCAGTGTGAGTGAATATTCAGTATTGCTGCTTCACCTAATGCAATAGAATGTAGTAATAGTAAATATCCCTGCAACATTTAACATACAAAAATTTGATAAGTAGTTGTGTTTGACTGCTATCTGTTGGCTGTATCATGTATTAGAATTCAGTGGGATGTCGCACATCAAGAAAGTGCATGTGTCTTGGGAAAAAAAAATTTCCATGTTTTTTGCAGAATCAAATTCTGAACATTATGTTAAATTGATCCTGACACAGTTATCTGGAGAATTAACTGTGGAAGAGAAAATATTAGAAAGTACACTGTAATTGCAAGAATCAAAAGGAAATTTTCAAAGATGAGTTCATATTTCAAGATGAGCTTTGTCACATGTCAAGAAATATTTTCAGAAGTTTCATTGCCTACTTAGAAGCTGGTCAGCATTTCAGGACTGTGCTATGAAATAAGGTGAACTTAAGGGGAAAATATTCTCAAACTCCCTGACAGATGCACATTTCTTGTATGATAAAGCTTCTGCAACAGCAACTGTGCTTGGAAAGGATTAAAGATAAGCTCCATATTATGGAATTAGTCATTTGTTCGTATAGAAAGGAGTGAAACATTGAAACTACATCTGGTATTGCAGTGGAGTTGCAATTGAAATGACAGCAACAGTATCTGGCTGCCCAGTGATAGGAGCAGATTGTCTGTCTTCCAACTTAGCTTTACTGCAGAACCTGCCCTCAATTCTGTGTGGCCATGTGCTGAGTCCACTGCAGAATGAGATCATCCTTGATATGTGTGCTGCCCCAGGAAACAAAACTACGCATTTAGCAATGCTTATGGGAGATCAGGTAATGTGCTGGTACAATTAGTCTTCTCATTTGCTGAACCATATTAATGCAGTGTAAAAAATTTTGTGCTTTGAAGGTGTGTCTTTGCTTCCATCAGTAGACGTGAACGATTATATCATATCAGCACCTAACAATAGAAGCAGAGACAATGTCCTAATATCAGATTTATGCTCCAGATCAGTGAGCCCATTCAACAAAGAACATTTATTTAGTCAGTATAAAACCTTCAAATTTTAATACAGGCAGGTCTCTTTTTATGCAATTTCTTTTTGCTTTATTTCGCTTCAGCACGACTTGAAAGTTTACGTGACTTTTCGAATTTACGCAATAATAAGTAAGTAAGTAAGTAATTTATTTGCTGTCAGTAAATCCAGTTTCGGATACAATCCTGTGGATATAGACATTGTCATATACATAAATTATAACATAATGTGCAGTTTAATGTGATTTGGCATAGACAGTGTGCAGTAATTTTCAGTTTAATATGATTTGGCATGGACAAAATGTGGCTGCACTTGTACTGTATTGGAGACTGGCAGAAAGTCCTACCATCAATCACTTGTATGGATTGATTACATTTGTGATATAAGCACACAGCTGGCGTACAATTCTCCCTTCATCGTCATTGGCTTTTGGTATGAAAATGAGTGAGAAACATAAATCTACATGATCTAGTGTACACACTGCGGTCCAAAGGTTCCTGGACTGAATTTTTTACCGCTTTCCTACCAACGCTATTTACCAGGCTGTGGTTGAACTACGTAGTTGAAACCGTTTCTCACAAGAGTGCAAATTGGCATTAGTGTAGTTGCAGTTGTTGTTAAGACAGAACACCTTGCACTAACTGTTGTTGTTACTCTGTGTCAATGTCGTGAGATGGCTGTTAAGGAGGAACAACGTGTGGCGATTAAATTTTGTGTAAAGTCGATTTTTCGGCTACAAAGACTGTGGAACTGATTCAGAAGGCTTACGGTGATGCAGCATTAAGTCAAACAACAATTTTTGAGTGGCACGAACAGTTTCGAGAGGGTAGAGAGTCAGTGAAGGATGACGAATATAGTGGTCGGCCCACAAGAAGTTGAACCGATGACAACATCACCGCCGTCGACAAAATGGTCAAAGAATATCGAAACGTGACGTCTCGGTTAATAGCAAATACACTCGGCATCCCGAAAACTTTCGTTCTACAGATTTTAAGAGGAAATTTATAGAAACGAAAACTGTGCTCAAGATTTGTCCCGCACGCACTGACACGAGAGCAAATGGACGAGCGAGTTGCCGCGTGCCAAGACCTGTTAAACATAATTAAAGGTGACCAGAACTTTCTGGACAAAGTTATTACACATGACGAGAGTTGGTGTTTCGCGTATGATACCGAAAAAAAGGCATCAGAGCTCCGAATGGGTTGGCAAACATTCTCCACAACCGAAGAAACTGCACTTCCAAAAATCAAAAGTGAAAACGATGCTGATAGTGTTTTTTGACAGCCAAGGCATTGTGCACAAAGAGTTCGTGCAAGAAGGTTGCACTGTTAATGCAGAATATTATAAAGGCGTGTTAGACCGCCAAATTTCGCGCATTCGACGAGTTCGTCCCGCCCTGTACCGTACTTGTGATTTTTTCCTCGTGCACGACAACGCCCCGGCGCATTCAGCAGCAAAAATTCGACAGTTTCTGACTCAAAAACAAGTCGCAACATTGAACCACCCCCCCATACTCGCCAGATTTGTCTCTCTCTCCCCCCCTCCCCCCGACTACTTCCTGTTCCTGAAGGTGAAGTTGCAGCTGAAGGGTGCAAGATTTGATACAATTGAAGAGATTCAGAAAGCCGTGACCGACCAGTTAAACAAGATACCTTCAGAAGACTTTTCTAACGCCATGAAGAAGTTGGAAACACGCGCTAACCTGTGTATTACATCTAATGGATCCTATTTTGAATATAGAAATAGAAAAAATACTTGGTTTTTTTTATTGCCTTAGTCCGGGAACTTTTGGACTGCACTGTGTAATGCAAGTGAAAAATCAGCAAATAAGATCAGTATAGAGAAATTACAAGTAATAAGCCAACTTGAAAAAAGTGAACAAATTTTCGGCATATGCCATAATGTCAGGTGCGCTCATATTAGTGTATGTACAATCTGTGATGATGCTAATAGAATTACAGAGAATGTTAAGTCATGAACTAAAGCATATGTGTAGCAAGACTACCACAGTCTTATCGGAATCAATGGTAATAAAAGGTACGGATGTGAGACTCTTGTATTTTTATTGTATTATAAATAAATATATTGTATAGAAATGTGTATGTATATGTATATGTATATATATATATATATATATATATGTGTATATATACAGTAGGTGTGTACTCTACAGGCCTGTACATCTACTAGTGGTATACACTATACCAGCGGTTCCCATACTTTTTGCGTCGCGGAGCACTTTTCAGGACAGAAATTCGTCGCGGAGCACTATCGTCGCCCTTAAACCAAAGGCACGTATGTGC
>JGI20166J26741_11744474_pt1 | contig 10552 bp, 7 predicted proteins | sample TergutCu122P5_FD_26741 | JGI IMG/M metagenome (IMG submission 26741) | reverse complement strand
TAAAGTAGGTTACCGTTGCGATTGACAATGTCAGGGCAAATAAGACCCCAAGGAAAGCCGCTATGACAGCATTCCTGTATTGTTTGAACTTTGATCTTTTCCCTGTTTGCATGACACACCTATGGCATGGTGCTCAACCACGAGTTATAAGTGGCAATCTTGGCATTTAGCTCGTTTATCGTTGCATTATATCCTTCTATGGTATTGTTGCAATTATTTATTGCCGCATTGATATTTATAGCCTCATTTTCATAATAGTTAATCTGGTCATTGATGGGGCCTAAATTACTTTGAGCCGAAACAAACTGCGAATTATTATTCAATGTGGTTATTCCATCGTTGATCTGCGCTAGCGCACTTGTGTCAGCGACAAAATTAGCTATCTCTTCTTGGAGTGCGTCATTATCCATCCCAAGATACATGATTGTATTTTGTATATGTAGTTCCATAAGATTTAGTTCACCAAGTTTTAAATATAATTTTCTTAATAGATCCTTATAAAAGTCAATTACGTCTTGAGGGTTTTCGTAATAAGAACCAAAACCAGAACCCGTGGGGCAGTTTGCGTCTGGATAATAGCCTTGCGAGCTTCCCGGGTTTTCCGGGCTTGGCAGACCCTCAAGAATTTTATTACAAGCATCAATAGCATCATATAGTGCTTGTCTGAATTCTTCAAGATCATTAATCAAACTTGATCCCGCGTCGATTACTTCATTGTTATAATCTATTATTGCTTGGTCAATGCCTGCTTTTATCTGTTCATAACCTATGTTTCCAGACAACGTTTTTCGTTCTTGTGTTAAGTTATTAAGCTCCTCTTGCCATTGAGCATAGCCGGGCGGAGCCATTGCGGCACGTTCATCGTATAAACGGGCTAGCATACATTTAACTTGCATCAAGCTCATAGACAAATTATTATATTGTTCATTATATGATGTCACATTCGCCATGGCCTGATTGAGATTCGCTTGGGCTTGAGCGCGCATGGCCTCAATCTCCGGTCGTGTCAAAGCACCCGGCCCTGAGTCTTGCGCCAGCGCCACGCATTGGGCGAGCACGAGGGAAAACACACAAACGACGATACTTTTGATTTTGGTTGAGTTCATATATTTGAATTTTGGTTGTTAAGGTTAAGGTTAAGGTTAAAACTTGCCATACGATTATTTTCAATCCACTGGATGAAATTATTTGCCTTTGCATTGCCGATTTTTCTGGCGATTGATGCAAACGCCTCTTTCGTTTCTTTTGTATCATCGATTGTGTCGAGATACCTTGCGCAAATGCGACGGGCTTCCGCGCCAGCATTTTCAACTTCGGCACCGGTTCCCAGCAATGTTTCCACCGCCGCCAGGGTCCACTTCCTTGTTTTTTCATTGAGCGGTTGCGACTCTGTTTCTGCCGATTCGCCGGGCATCCGGGTTCCCCGTTTTTGATAATTGATCGGATAGCATCCATCAACCCAGCTTTCCAAGTCCTGCGAGCCGGCTATTACATCATACTCATGGTTTTTGACCAATGCGAAAAACACGCTCCCAAAAACCATTTTTTTCACCGGGCTTGTTTGCGGTATCATTTTGTAAACCGCCACATTTTTCTCCTCATCGCCAAGAATCGAATTCAGCTTCATGACCAAATCCACAGATTCCAACTGGTTCGGATTCATGTTTTCCATGAGGAGTTCGCTTCTGCGCTCCAGCTCGTCGCGGGCGGGCGCATACTTGTAGTTTCGAGCAACATTGTCCAGTTCTACGAACAACCAGTATTTCAACGCGAAAGGTGGATTCCCATCAAGAATTTGACGATATTCATCCAGCGCTTCCTTGAATTTCTTTTGCGCCAGATACGCCCTCGCCTTTTGCACCGCTGGATTATTGCTCAAGACTGAAACATCATGGGGAAACTTCATATATTCCCCCTGCGCATCTATCTGCGCTTTTTTCGCTTCCTCAAAGGCTTTCAAGTCAGCCATTTTTTTCCTTGCAGATGCGATAAGCTGATCGGCCTTTGCAACCTGGTTCTCCATTTCTGCCCTCGTTTTCGCGTGCTCTGCGAGCAATTGTTTCATCCGTTCATCACTATTAAGTGTGGCTATCGAGGCGTCTGTCGGCATATTATCAGTGACACTGGAAGACTGATTTTGTGAATCAGCCTGTGGTGGCGCATCCATTGAAAGCGTCAGGGTGCTCTCAACTTTGAAATTGGAGAGCCAATCGACAAATGAGCGGGCACTTTGGGTCTGGGCGCGTCCGGCTGCATAGGCAAATTCCTGCCTTATGTCTTTCGTATCAATGACAGCCTCAAGATAGCGGCTGCAAATCCTTTGGGCCTTTGCAAGTCCGCGAGAGGCAGCATCCGATGCCCCAAGCAGAGCCTCGATTGCGCACATTGTTTGGGCTTGGTAATTTTTGTCATTCTGCACGTTTTCGCGGGTGTAGGGATTCACACTTGTGCCAACTTTGACTTGGGACAGCCATGATTGCGCTGAATAATGCTCATAAAGAAGCGACTCCAAATCCCATTCCGAGGTGATCATGTCATAATCGCGTGCCTTGACCATTGTTCCAAACAACCGGCGGAACATGCGTTCACGCTCCCTGCCGAGTGTGGCGGGTATGCCTTGGTATAACTCTATGTTTTTTCCTGATTCACCCAACAGGCTGTTATAGCGCATGACTTCATCGTCATAGCGCATGGCTTCTGACGGAGAGAGATTTTTGATGTCCGCGGAAGCTATGAAAGCATCCCGCTGTTTCTGGAGCGCAGTTTTGGCCGGGGGGTATTTCTTTCCCAAGTTTGCCATGCGTCCCATCACGTCGTTTCGCATTCCGGCATCTTTGCTTGTGCCAAGAATGAGCAGGTATTCTGACAATGCCCCCTTGTAATCCTTGGCGCCCAAGGCTTTCTCAGCGCGGTAGAAAGATTGTTGAATATCTTGAGATTCAAGGGCGGGGTTGGTGGACGCCGACAGGCTGGGGGCTGATCGACGTAAAGCGGTTTGAAGGTATTGAGCCGTCTGAAAGCCCGTGATCCTGTTAAATTCAAGTCCTTCTGGCGTCAGGATGAGGAAAGTCGGGTATTGGTGGATGCCGAAATAAGCGACACGCTCATCCTGCGGGTTGTTTTTAATCTGATCCAAGACGTAATTCCTCTGGATTATTGCCTTCAGGGAAGCGTCATACCCAATGTTTTCGATAACGCGCTGTGACGGGGATTCGTCCGGGTTCACAAACAGCAAGAGGATGGATTTTTGCTCTTTTTGAGCCTTCCCCGTCAAATTAGCCAAGGATGACGGCAAGGCTCCTTTCTCCTCGTGCTTCGCATTGCTCTCCGCTTGGGGGCCATCCGCATTATGGCGCGAACACGAGGCGATTCCAACGAACAACAAGCCCCAGACTCCCGCGATGAGCATACGCCAGAAAGGGGAAGCGCGCAATTGACGCTTGAGGTTCATTTTTTTGAAGCAGGGTTGACTGCCTAGTTGATTGGAATTGTTGAAGGAGACGAGGAGACGAGAGGATGCAGTGAGACGAAACAGCGGCCATTAGGCGCCTACGCACGCAGGTCGCCAGAACTTTTTTAGTTACACTGGTAACTGACGGGAAAACGTGCTTTCTGCTGCCATTTACCAGTGTAACTAAAAAACGCTTTGGCTATCTTTCCCAATGCGGGCACTTATTCCTGCGAAACATGCTTCACACATGAAAATCCGTCGTTTCTCTGTCCTGAAATCAAGAATGGCGCCCGTTGCGCTGCTGCCGGTGTTTTTTGCATGGATCACCCAAGTGTCCGCGCAACTGACCGACTCGGTCATATTTGGAAGCCCTGAATCGGAACAAGCCCATGCGTTTTCGTCCGCCAACAGCACGGTGGTCACGGGCGGGCTTGGCCAGTCGGCGCGAAAACTGAATCCGCCGGCAACCGCATCATGGCAGGGCGGCACGCTGGCGTTTACCATGCGTGTCGACCCGGCAAAACAAAATTACGTCACGCTGCGGCTGTGGGGCAGCGATGTCAGCGACAACCAGCTTGTGCTGTTCTGTGACGGCAAACAAATTGGATACAAGCACCTCGGCGATTATACGGTTTTGGACAAAGGCAGTCCGTCACCTCTCTGTGAGGGGCGATTTTTTTACAACACATGCCTGCTTCCTCTCACGCTGACCAAGGACAAAAGCGAGGTGCGGCTGGAAATTCGAGCCAATGGGCCGAATACTGGCGCAGATAAACCATTCGAGGCATTTCAAATGCCCATGACATATCCATCGCGGGGGATTTATCGCATTTACAGCCATCTTGAATCATGTTTTGCGCCGCCCGCCGAAGAAAAGCAGGGCGAATTTCCCGCGAAACTTCCGATTCGGGCCGAGCCGAAAGAGGAGATTATTGAGACTGTCAAAACCAAGGTTAATGAGCAACTTGAGAGCATGCTCAATAACCCCCGCTTCGTTACTCCGGCCAACATCGACATATTGGCGCAGGCATATTATGTGAAATGGACGCTGGCATATCATAATCCCAAAGTCATTGAACAATCACTCGCCTACATTGACGCGCAGGCGCGTGATTTTTTGGCAAAACATTCAAAACCATGGCGGACGGTTGGCGGAACCATGAGCGATTGGATTGGCCTTGGCAGAACGGGGCAGGTGTTGAACCTGCTGAAATCGGAAATTTTACCTTATTTGGATCAAGCATTGCCCGGAAAAGCCGGGGAACAGATTACCCGTCGCAAGGCTTGGGCAGACATGCTGGTTGCACGCCGCGATCTCCATATTTCCCATCGCCGCAGTTATACCAATCAGGCCATCGTAAATGATGTTTACGGCATTTATCTGACCAACAAGGGCATAGCGGCAATCAGCCCGGAGCGTGCGCTGCCTGAAAACAAGGCGCGCCAATACATTTACGAGGCGATAGGAATCATACCGTGGTTTGCCAGTAACAGGGTCGAGGGCGAAGACACGCGATTTAGCCGCGATTTCAGGCTATTTACCAAAAAGGGATTAAGCAGGGAGTTGGGCTATGTGGGCGAGTATGGAGAAGTTTTGGGGCTATTGACGCAGGCATATTATGCGACTGCCGAACCCGGCTCGCGCGACGGAGACCCGCGCATCAAGGCACAGCTCATAAACGCCCTGCACGCCCGCGCAGCTTTTCGCTATCCAAATACTGATGATGATCGCAATCAAGCCATGCGCATGGAATGTTTCATCGGCTGGCGCGATAACAAAAATCCGGGGCCGGTGACGTATTGCTTCACAACAGGAGATCAAGGCTCTGAGCTTTTTCCCGTGGCTGCCACACTTGATCCCCAGGCAATCGGAATCGCGCAGCAACTATTTGCGGACAATCAATTTTTCAAAAGTCTGGAGCCTATGATGCAATCATTATTCCCCGGCGAGCTGAGGGCTTTGCTTTCCGTTCCTGACGACTACGAATTGGTCAAGCGGCAGGCGAAGTCGTCCTATCGCCTGCCCATGACACGCGGCCAGCCTGATTTCGTTTTTTCCGATGAAGAAGACGGCGTGGTGGCGATCAAACATGGAGATGAAATCCTTTACGCTTCCTTATACTGGCGTGCCCATTTTGGGATCAATTTTTTGGCGAGAGTGCATCACATCACGCCCTTGTTTGACCGCAATGCAACCGTGCAGGAATCCGTGGAATATACCCCGCAGAAACGAAACTACATACGACAAAACTGGACGTCATTCGGCTTTGCCAATGGCGGCCCGAAACCGCCCGGCGAAGTGGAATCCGCCCACACAGGCGAAAGGCTCCCGATAGCGAAACATCCCGACGATGTGGAATTTGCCCAGGGCAAGGAGTCCATTTATGCCGGCAGGGGAGATTTTTATGTCCTGCATTTTGGCAAATACACAATAGCCATGAATTGCTCCGGGACAAAAACCCTTCATGTCGATGTTCCTGCCGGCAAGACCGACATCAAGGAACTTGTCTCAAAATCGACAGTAAAGGCCGGGGCGTCTGTGAATGTGCCACCAATGACGACGATCGTGCTATACGAAGAGGATGAAATGTCTGATAACTCTCGATGACGAGAGAGCGATGAAAAGAAAATCGGTTGCAGCGGTAATGAAAAGAGCGCGGTCTTGGACAAATTGTAGCTCACTGTGCGGAATTGCGCCCGCCGGCCATTGCCTGCAATCCCAGTGGCGGATTTTTATTTTGCCGGGCGCAATTGAATCACGCAGCCTCCGCCGGGTCGCAGCGCGAGATGCACGGAATCGCCACGGGTGGCGGATTTTTCGTCGCGCTGCCATGCATCGTCGCGGTCCGGCGCGTCGCCCAATTGAATCATTTGATATTTGCCGGCACCGAGAAAATTCAGGGGCAAGTCCAGTGTCGTGGCGTCCGCGCCGTTGATGACGCCGATAAACCAGGTTTTCCCGCTGCGGCGCGCGTAGGCGGCGCATTTGCCGATGTCGCTGCCGGGAAGGACGATTGTTTCATCCCAAACCGAGGGAATCGCCTTCATCACGTCCAGCGCCGGATTGTTCAGATAATTCTTGGGGTGATCCGCATAGCAGAGGAAAGGCGAGGTGAAAACGATAGCCTGCGCCAGCTCGCGCGACCAGGTGTAGCCGCGCAGTTCCTTCGGGTTAAAAACCGTCGGCGTGTAATCCCCGGGGCCAATCACAAAGCGCGTGAATGGCAGGATGCAGTCGTGCTCCGGCGGGAGCGTGCGACGATAACGATTGATGTGCCACTCATGGCCGCGAATGGATTCACGAGTCAGTTCGTTTGGCCAGGTGCGATAGCGGCCGACCGGCTTGTTGGCGCCGTGAAAATTCACCATCAATTTTCTGGCGGCGGCGTCACGCAAGGTTTCGTCATACCAATTGGCCCAGTGAACATTCGCGTCCGGCATAAAATCGATTTTTACCCCGACTGCGCCCGCGGCAACAGTCTGGTCAAAGAGCTTGGTGCGCCGAGCGGCATCTGGAACCTCATTGCTGTGGACCCATAGCCAGATTTTCACACCGCGCGTTTTTGCGTAATCGCACACCTCGCGCAGGCAGTCCCAGTTGTCCTTGCCCTCGACCTTCCATTTTTTCCAGCCGTCGTCGATGAGGTAATACTCGAAGCCAAGTTCCCTCGTCCAATCCACCCACTGATGCTGCTCCGAATAAACCGGCCCGCCGCTTGACCACCATTGCCAGGTGGAGCGTCCCGGCTGTATCCAGCCGGCCTTCGCCAATTCCGGCGGCGCGGCGGGACAGAGATTGCGGACGATATCGCTGTTTGCCAGCGCGTTGAGGTCGCGCGCCAGCAGCGTGACGCGCCAGGGTTGAATCACGGCCTCGCCGGTCGTCCAGCCATCCGCATCCGGCTTGGCGTGAAAACAGACGCGCAAGGAATGATCCGCGGAAGGCTGCACTCCCGCGTCGCTATAGTTCAAAAGATTCGCCTCGGTGATGAGCGCGTATCCGCCGCCGGCCAGGCTGAAAGTGAGAGGCAGCGGAATCTTTTGCCCCGCCGTCAAATCGTCCAGGCGGGTGTGTTGGAACAGCCCCTCGTAACCCCCGGAAAAATTTGGTTGATACCACGCAAGCGGATTGCCGGGGATTTTCCATTCCGTCGCCTCGCCAGTGATTTTTCGGCCTCGTTTCGCCGGCAGCCGGGCACGCAATGCCGCGCCGTCGTTGTAGGCGCGCACATCCAGTTCATAGGTTTCGCCGGCGGAATTTCGGACGGAGACCGTGGTTTCAAGGCAATCATTCTTCGCCTGCGAATGGCCGCCAAACATCGCATACGTCTCGTCAATTTTGCGCGAAGAGGATTTTCCCAGCGTGATATTCGCGCCGAGGTCCACGCCGTCGGCAACGATGCCAAACCGGGATTTGTCAACGACGGTGCGGCCGTCAAATACAACAGAGTATTTCAACGCTCCGTCATCGGTTACCGTGATGACAACCTTGCTGTCTGGCGATTTGACGACGACTTCCGCCGCCTGGGTGTTCGCGGCAAAAAACGCGAGCGATGCAAGTATGAGAATATGTTTTTTCATGAGTGGTTGGTTACAGGTTAAGATTTGATTTTCAGAGCCAGGGCAATGTTGCCTTCAAATTTTTCCGGCAGCGATATGCGCAGGCCGTCAGCATCGCGGGTGAATTCAAGCTCGCCACCGCCGAGCAAGCGCACGCTTCCGATTTTGCCGGGCCACTTGTCCGAGCCGACGGCGAGGGATTTGACCGTCACTTTGCCATTTTTCGGCAGAGCCATCACGATGGCATAAAGCACCGTGCCGTCCTTCGACTGCGTGAAGCGAATGTCTTCCGGGGTAAACGGCGTCTTCGAGACGTCAGCCTGGCCGTCGAAGTTCCCTTTTTCGGCGGATTTCGTTGACGGGCCCTCGCCGTAAATTTTCCACGGGCGCGTTGCGTAAATTGCCTCGCCATTTACTTTGAGCCAGGCGCCGATTTCGCTGACGATCATGATTTCATCCGAGTCGGGTTGCCCGTCGCGCTGGAGCGGCACGCTCAGCATGAGATTGCCGTTCTTGCTCACGATGTCCGCCAGCATCCGCACCACGGACGCCGCGGATTTGTAAGCGTGCCGCTCGAAAATCGACCGGTTGTAATGCCAGCCGCCGATGCAAGTGTCCGTCTGCCACGGCTGCGGCAAAATGCCATTCGCCCTGCCGCGCTCGATGTCATAAACTATCGCCCTGCGCTGCATCTCGTCGGTGAGAAGTTTTCCGTTTATCACCGCCTCCGTGCCACCGTGCCCGTCCGGGCGCGAGTTGTAGAAATGCGCGGCGAGATTCAGCGGCACCTCGTCTGCAATCGAGGTAAACGGCAGCACGCGATCATCGAAGTAAATTTGATCCGGCTGGTAGTCGTCCCAGAGTTGTTTGGTTCGCTTGAAGAATTTTTCCATGTAGGCGGCGTCGGGCATGCTCGTGCCGCGCGCGGCGTCGAAATTGTGGTTAAGCGCCTTGCCGGGGCGGTGGTTCTGCTCGTAAAGCTCCTGCGGATCGAGGCCGTCCCACCAAAGACCCTTGCCGTCCGCCTTGGTCAACTTGCCGTCGTAATGCACGCCAGCCATGGGGCCGGTCTTGTCCGCGCCTTGCGCCACCTCATACCACGCCCAAGCCCGCGCCGCATGGACGCTGACGGCAAACCGCAGGCCATATTTCCGCGCCGCCTTCGCCCAGCCGCCGATCAAATCCTTGTGCGGCCCGACATTGACGGAGTTCCACTGCTGGAATTTGGAATCCCAAAGGTCCATGTTGTCGTGGTGATTGGCGAGCGCCATGAAGTATTTGGCGCCATTGTCCTTGTAGAACTTCAGCAGTGTGTCGGGGTCGAAATGCTCCGCCTTCCATGCGTGAATGACATCCTTGAAACCATTGGTCGAAGGATGGCCGTATACTTCCAAGTGGTGTTTGTATTGGCGGTTGCCCGGCATATACATGTTCCGCGCATACCAGTCGCCTTGCTCCGGCTCGCATTGCGGCCCCCAGTGGGCCCAGATGCCGAACTTCGCGTCGCGGAACCATTCCGGGCATTGGTAGTTCGTCGCCAGCGAATTCCAATCCGGCTTGAATGGGCCGTCGGCAATCGGCGGAAGCTGCGGCGAATTCGTTCCAGCGAAGGCCGTGGCGAGTGAAAAGCCTGCAATGAAAAATGCCGCAAGACAGGTGTGTGTTTTCATGGTGAGGAAAGTAAAAGATGGAGCGGTAGGTTGGGTTCGCCGATGGGGGCGTAAGATTCAGGACGTTATCTGCGCGAGAATTGGGAAAAAGTCACCGAGAAAGCCGGTTACCGTGGTAACTAACTGGGAGCGGCGGCCTGGAGACCGCCGATCCCAGTTCGCAAGCATTGAGCACACGGTCTTCTCTAAGCGGCGGGCACTTCGGCCCCCTGCACTGTAATCATTTGATCCCCGGGTGCTTGGTTGGCTACGCAAATAAAATTGCACGGGCATTCCGTGATTGCATATTGTTGGCCGTCACACTTTTTATGATTGCTCATCACGCAAAATCCAACCAGCATCTTATGCAGCTTATGAAGAGAGAATTTATAAAAATCAATTATGTGTTAGTGACAAGCACCTGCCTGCTCGCTCTTGTGTTTGCTGCCTGCGGGCGACGCGCCCCGTCGGTCGAATACATAACAAAACAGGAATTGCCCTTAATAAACCTGTCCGACAAAATTACTGGGATAAATGCCTATCAATACTTGGGTTCATGGATTCTTCCTAGCCGCAATGAGGCGGAAAGCAAAAGCATACATTATTGGCAGGACGCCGTGCATGTGAATTATGCGAAGAATAAAAAAGATTTTCGAATCGACTCAAGCATGACCAAACTAAATGGCGCGGCACGCCAACAGCTAATGCCGGACGTGGAAGCCAAGGTTTTTGAAAAAATCAAGTGGCAACCCAATCAAGTATCCGTATTTGCGTTTCGCTGCATTTCTCCAAAAAAGCTTCTTCGCTGATTATTGTGGGGAAAAATCGAGTTTTCCGCAGTGAAATAGGATGGCTATCCGGTAGTTTTCGAATGATCGGAAACCGCGCGCGG
>JGI20166J26741_11744362_pt1 | contig 10552 bp, 7 predicted proteins | sample TergutCu122P5_FD_26741 | JGI IMG/M metagenome (IMG submission 26741) | reverse complement strand
TGGGAAGAAGCTAAAGAAAAGAACGATTTTAAATTATTCCAGCCTTATTTAGAAAAGACCATCGATTACAAAAAAAGATTCATCCAACACCTTGGAATTGGAGGACATCCTTATAATGCTCTGTTAGGGGACTATGAAAAGGACATAACTGTAGAAGATTTGGATAAATTCTTCAACAATTTAAAGGATGAACTGATACCTGTCATCAAAAGGATAGCTGAAAAGGAAAATCCTACCTTTGATTTTGAGAAAAAAGCTTATGATATAGATAAGCAAAAGGTATTTTCTAGATTTATATCCGGATATTTAGGGCTGGATTATCAAAGAGCTGTCTTAAAGGAATCAGCACATCCCATTACTTATGGATTTTCAAATAAAGATGTCAGAATCACTACACATTATTATTTAAATAATTTTTTATCGTCTATTTTCACAACTGCTCATGAAACGGGTCATGCTCTTTATGAGCAAGGTATCAGCGATGAAATAACTTTTACTATTGTTGGCACTGGATATTCCATGGCTATGCACGAATCACAATCAAGATTGTATGAAAATATATTAGCAAGAAACAAGAACTTTTGGATACCGATTTATGATAAACTTCAAACACTTTATTGGGATAACTTAAAAGATGTCTCTTTAGATGATTTTTATAAATGCATAAATAAATCAAAACCTTCTTTAATTAGAATTGATGCAGATGAACTGACATACCCATTCCATATAATAGTAAGATATGAGATTGAAAAATTGATCTTTGAAGATAAGGTAAAAATTTCTGATCTTCCTGAAATTTGGAATGAAAAACTATATGAGTATTTAGGAATTAAACCTACTGGATTTTCCGATGGTATACTTCAGGATATTCATTTTTCACAAGGATATTTTGGTTATTTCCCATGCTATGCCCTTGGGAACGCTTATGCCAGTCAATTTGCTTATGGAATCAGCAAAATTTTAGATATAAATGAATGTTTGCTTCAAGGAAATATTTCTAAGATAAACGAATATTTAAGAGAAAATATTCATAAATATGGAAAATTAAAGACATCTAAAGAATTTTTAAAAGAAATATCAGGGGAAGAATTTAATCCAAAATACTATATCGATTATTTGAAAGGGAAATTTTCCTCGTTACAGTAATATTTTAGTATATATTAATATTCTAAATTTTTCATGGGGTTTAGGAATTTTATTTTATAGATATTATGGTGTTTTAAGTGTATAATAGTATGCAAATACACTTGATTACGAAATAATATTTAGCGAGGAAATAATATGAGTTCTGAACATGTAGCAAAAAATCCTGTGAAAAGCTTTATTTATGAATGGATAATACCGATTGTAATAGCAATTATAGCTTCTTTCTTAATAAATAGATATGTCTTTTTCATCATGAGAGTTCCTTCCTCTTCCATGTACCCCACCATACATATAGGAGATTTAGGGATTGTAACCAGAGTTTACAATACAGATAAATTAAAGAGACAAGATGTTGTAATATTTAAATCTGAAGAATTAAATGAAATATTAGTAAAAAGATTAATAGGTCTACCAGGAGATAAAGTTCACATCGATAATAACGGTACTGTATTTGTAAATGGCGAAAAATTAGCAGAAAACTATGTTCAAAATCCTGGTGGTGGTGGTGGGGACTATGATGTACCAGCTGGCACGTTCTTTTTCTTAGGAGATAATAGAGGTAACTCTAATGATGCTAGATACTGGAAAGTAAAATATATAGAAGCAAAATATATAGAAGGCAAGGGACAATTTATTATCTTCCCATTTAATAGGATATCAAAGTTATAATTTTAAGGAGACTTTAGTTTATGGATTTGGAATTTGAGAAATCAAAGCTTAATGAAGTTTTGAAATTAATTGATTTAGAGATAAATATTTATATAGATGAAAGAAAGGCACTTTCTGACCAAATAGTTGACATCAGAAAACAGAATTTAGACGAATTTAAATTTGATGAAGATAAGTTAATCGAATATTTTGATCATGCTAGATATGCCTATGAAGAGAGTTTTAATGTTATCGATCGAAAGATTAAAGAAGCTAACATTTTGAAAGAATCGCCTTACTTTGGTAAGGTTTTTTTCATAGAAGATGGATTTGATGAAGAAAATTTTTATATAGGTAGATTTGGACTAAGCCCCAAAAATTACGATATGCCCTTGATCGTCGATTGGAGAGCTCCAATTTGTTCTCTATTTTATTCATCAAAGATTGGAGCAAATTCTTATTTAGCTCCAAATAAAAAAGAATTCTATGTGGATGTTATTTCTAAATTGCAATTTGTCATTAAAAAGAGCAAAATGATTGGAATGTTTGACTCAGAACTTGAGATAAAAGATGAAATATTAAAAGTAGCTTTAAGTCAAAACACTTCTTCTAAACTAAAGGATATTATATCTACCATTCAAGAAGAACAAGATAAAATAATAAGATTTAAAAGAGAAGAAACTTGTATAATAGACGGAGTTGCAGGAAGCGGAAAGACCACCATTGCCCTCCATAGAGTGGCATATTTATTGTATACTTATAGAGATCTCTTAAAAGATAAAGTCATAATTTTAGGACCTAATAGAATATTTATGGATTATATTAAGGATGTCCTTCCTTCTCTAGGTGAAGCAGGCATAATACAGCAGACTTTCTTTGAATTTGTAAGGGATATAATTTATATTCCAAAAATGATGCTATTATCTGATTATATGGAAAAAATCCTCAAAGATGAGAAGTTTAAGCAAGGAATTGTTTATAAAAATTCCAAAAATTTTAAAGAAGATCTGGATAGCTTTTTAAAAAAGTTTGAAAAGGATAATTTTTTATTTAATGATGTTGTGCTTAGGAATAACATCATAATGACAAAAGAAGAATTGATGGATTTATATTTTAACCATTTTAGCTATCTCCCTATTTCAAGGAGGATCATGAGGATAAAGAGGATCCTGTTTCCTAAAATTCGTGAAGAGAGAAATGCCATTTGGAAAAAAACTAAAGAGAAATTAGATGAAAGCAAAATTAACTATTTGGATGTTGAATTTGAATTTAAAGTAAAAGAAGAATTTCAAAACTTGCTAAATGATAGCATGGAATTAAAGAAATCTTTGCTTTACTTAAACACAGGCGATATAGTGGAAATATATAGAAAATTCAACCACTTTATGGATTACGATGAATTAACTAATGAAGATCTCACTGCAATCTGTTATATTCTATTGTTTTTAAAGGGAAATACGTATATAGATGGATATCTGCATGTAGTTATCGATGAGGCTCAAGATTATTCCGACTTTCAGCTATATGTAGTGAAAGAGCTTACTAAATGTACATCTATGACTGTTGTGGGAGATTCATTTCAAAAGATCATACCACCATACGATTCTATTCCAATGAATAAGCTTTCAGGCGAACATTTTGTCTTAAACAAAAGCTATAGAAGCACAAAGAAGATAACAGAATATGCCTCTAAATTCATTTTAAAAAAGATAGAAGTGCCCATAATTCGAGAAGGTGAAGATGTCTTTTTAGATTCATGCAGGACTACAGATGAAATAGTAGATAAGGTAATCAGAATAATAGAAAATTATAAAGAGAAAGGTCTTGAATTTATAGCTGTCATCTGCAAAGATATTATGTCTTTGAACAAGGTGAAAAATGTCATAAGAAAAAAGATATTCATAAATGTCATCGAAGATGAGAAAAACATTTATAATGGTGGTACAGTTTTAATAACATCTTATCTTTCAAAAGGTATGGAGTTTGATGGAGTTATATTCATCGATGACTTAAATGAAGATGATGTTATAAATTTAAAATATATAATATGCACTAGAGCTCTTCATAATCTCTCCATCTTAAAGATAAAGGAATTAAATTAAATTTTTTTGCAATTTAAAGTAAAAATTTTACAGGTATTAAAAATTGTTTTTATAATAGAATAGATATTAAAATCCTTCATTTTAAGATTGATCTCCTTAAATATTGGACAAAAATTTGTTAAATTATATAATATGATTATAACTTCCAGAATAAGGTGAAGATATGAAAAATAAAAAACCATCTGTAAATCCAAATATTAAAAAGAATAAGAGCTTACACAAAAACAAGCAAAAAGTAAGTAAATCGATTGTAAAAAAACAATTTGTGTCAAAACATATGACAAGTGATCCATTGCTAAATGAATCTATAAGCTTGCAGAAAGACTATGATCCTATTAGTACATATGAAGAAACTGGTGAAAGCATACAATTTAATTCTGATGTAGAAGAGGTTAATCCTATTGATGTCTTTGAAGAAAATCACATGGACTTAGTTCCGGAGACTAATGAAAGCATACTTCCTTCTACACATGAAATTGAAGATACTGATATAAAAATGAATGAATTAATGGATGATCCTGATCCTAAGCTAAACGATGAAATAGATGTAAACAATATAGCATCTTTTGATGAAAACTTTGAAGACATCAAATATAAAGATATCAGTACTGAAGATTCCGATGAGAAAATAGCATTTAATTTCAAAGATATATCAAATGAAGATTTCACGGAGAAACCTTTAGAAGATAAATTTTTTAATAAAACTCTGGATGAAGAAGAATATTACATACAAGAAATTCCAAAGGATAATTATGAAACCGATAGCAGCAAAGATAATTTAATAGATGTTAAGAAAGAAGAAAATCCTATTGAAGAGCCTATTGAAATCATAAAAGATAATAATATAGATAAAATTAAAGGAGATTATAAAGGATACGAAAGCACAGTAACGGCTGTGAAAAATGACGAATTGAGTAAGAATAATCTATTTACGATGAATCCTGATCAAAAAACTATAACAATAGATAATAAACAGCCATATATACCAGAAAAAGAAATAGTGGAGACTTACCAAGCAAATCGCCAAATTTTCCCTCACGGATTTTTAAGAGGAACATTTTTTACCATTATATTTGTAGCTATAACATTGGTATTATTCACAGTACCATTCATACTCGCTTATGTAGGACTGGGATTTTTACTTGTAATTTCATCATTATCCATAGGTGCTGCGGCTTTGGTTTATTTAGAAAACTATAATACAGGCATAAAGATATTACTGCAGCAAATATACCCTACTCTCCATCAGAAATTTACAGACTATTCGTTTTTAGCAGGAGTAATTTCAATAGTCGTCATAATTATTTTATTTAAGCTTGTATATACACTGCACTCAAACTTCTTTTCATGGAGCTTTAGATTTTTGTATGAACAATTCACTGGAGATTTCGATGAAGATGATGAAGATGATTTAGAATATTAGTTTCATCGCTATTAAGAAAATATTGGCTTGCTTAAATCAAAAATTATAGTTCTTTTTTTCATCTTGTCTGCATATTCTATAAAGAAAAGATGGATTAAGGAGGTATGTTATTATGGCAAGGGCTACATTGTATTTATATTTCAAGGATTCTGCAGGAAACACACAAAAAGTCACAATAAAGGATGTACGTGAAGATATTTCAAATTCCGAAGCTTCTGAACTTGCAGATGCGATCATTAGCAAAAATATGTTTACCATTAAAAACGCAAAGTTAGTCCAGCATCTTCGCTCTGAAGTAGAGATATCTGAAGTAACTGTGTTATAAATCTAAAAGAGTTTCGCTTATTTTTTTTAGCGATGCTCTTTTTTTATGTTCTTTTTTATTTAAATTTACATATACATTTTAAAGAGATAGATATTTTTTCGAAGGAGCATTTTAATGAAAAAGCAATTTGATTTTGAAAACTTAAATCTGGATGATTATGAATATGTCAATGAGGTCTATTTAGATGAAGAGATGTGCGATAAGCTCAATAAACTAATGGATGATATGAGTTTCACCGGTAAGGCTTACAAATCTCAGCTTGAAGATAAGTCGAAAGTTAATGAACTTGTAAGCTATTCTGATGATCCTGGTGCTAATAAGCCAATGTTTGATATAAAACGCATTTACGATGAAATAAGGGAAAACCCCATCCTTGGCAGCTTAAATTATTCTACAACAATAGAATATATCAGTTTGAGCAAATTGTATGAAATAGAAGATTCCATCAATTTCTTCGATTATCCTTCTGATGAGGAATTCATCGAACTTACCATGAGCCTGGAAACCTTTGGTGTCATCGAACCCCTTTTGGTGATGAGGGATGAAGCTGGTGGCTACATGGTGTTAAATGGAAGAAGCAGGCTTTTAGCTCTGAAAAAGCTCTATAAAAAATCAAATGGCAGTGAAAAATTTTCCAACATTCCTTGCATAGTATTGGATAATTCTACTAATTATTCCATGATTCAAGGCATCATCATAGCTGCAAATATGAGCTACAGGAAATTGTCTAGAGAAAACTTTATGAAAGCTATATTCTTATTGGATGAGATCTATAAAACTTGCGATATTTTTAAGAGTGGTACCAGTGTAACGAGGAAGATCGCAAAGGCTACAGGCATATCCAGAACCACTGTTAATAATTACTTGGAGCTAAAGAATCTCTCCCCTCTTGCTATCGACCTCGTGGTGAATAAGTATATGAATTTAAGCGTCGCTAGAGTGATATCGAAAAAAGATAAGGATACACAAAATATAATAATCACCGGCTTAAAAAACAATATAAACGATATAGAAAAGGTCTACGAGATGATGAAAGGACCTATGGACAAAATATATGTGAATGATTTAAAGACTTCCATTCCAGAGACGTGGGAGATGAAGATCGATAGGACTAATGAAATGATACCACAATATACCTATATTACATTAAAAGTTGCCTGCCAGGATGTTGAGAAGGTTTTTACAAATATAAACGACATGAGAAGAGAGTATGCCCTTAAATATTTGCCGCTTAAAGAAAATGGTCTGAATAAATATTTTAAGGTAAATTTCAACGAGAACGACATAGACCAATACATCAAAAGAGGATTTTTAACTCAAAATACTTATGATAAGCTTACAACTGGAGTATTTAACGAGATAATAAAAAGAGCCTAATTTAGGGCGGATTAAAGGGGGAACGGATATGAATCAAAGAAATAAACTGAATAGAAGCATTGATACGAGCCATTTTTTAAAAATACTGAAAATAGGGCTTATTTGTGTTTTTTGATAATTTAAGTAAACCGAGAAAGATCTAAGGATAAAATCAAAAGTGGTAATAATAAACTTTTTAAGCATTATTATTACCATTTAAAATTAATATGTTTAACTTATTTTAAGATAGCAATAGCTGTGTAAAAGTTTCAGGTTTTAGTTTAAAAACTAGCTTTGATTATAATAATGGAAATAGATACCATGAGGTATCAATTATCTTTAATTTTATTTATCGTATTTGTATGTTAAATGTGGTATTATATGAATATAATAATCTTGAGGAGATGATTTTATGCCGAAAGATACTATAATTAATATTAGAACAGAGAGTGAAACAAAAAAACAAATAGAAAATTTGTTTTCTCAATTTGGTATAACTGTATCAGATGCTGTGAATATATTTTTCCATCAAGCGTTAATGCAAAACGGATTCCCTTTTACACCAAAGATTCCTGAGCTGAATAATACTACATTAGCTGCAATGGAAGAAGTAGAAGAAATGCTAAAAACAGGAAGCGGTAAGGGATTTAACAGCATGGAAGAATTAATAGAGGACTTAAATTCATGAAATATACTGTTAAACAGTCACCAATTTTCAAAAAAGACTATAAAACAGCAATAAAGCGTGGTTATAATATTACGCTTTTACATGATGTCATTGAAATACTAGCCAATGAAACTACTATACCCGAAAAATACAACGACCACGCATTAAAAGGCAAGTATAAAGGTTATAGAGAATGTCATATTGCACCTGATTGGTTATTAATTTATAAAATCGATAAAGGTATATTAGTATTAGCCTTAACCAGAACAGGAACTCATTCGGATTTTTTTAAATGATAAAATTTAGATAGTTTTATCTTAATTTTTCAAAAAAATGCTTGACAAGTTGACCGTTGCTATTATCGTATATTCATAATAATTGTTGAAAAAACAAAGGCTTTATTTCTTAATGCCAATGTGAATATTCAGGCTATGGGATCGGTTTCTCATAGCCTATTTAATTTGCTTTATTTTAATTCCTGTTTCAATCCTAACTTTTTAGAAAAATGTTGATATACAAAAGAAATTCCAATCAATATAAGTCCTAGAGCAAAATATGCAAAAATTCTCTGTCCCATGCTTAAGAATAACAAATCAATAATGAAAAATTTAAGGATTGCTAAAATCTCAAAAACCAGTCCACATCTTCGTAAACTTGAATATCGCGCCCAAAACCCATAAGTAATGAGAATTAGCGAAGAAAAAATAATCACAATGCTTATGATCATGCTATTAAACCCTAAATCGTATTTTCTCATAAGCGTTTGAATTATCATTACAATAAGCAGCATCGAAGAGCTGAGAACGTTCCATTCTGAAGTTGTTCTTCTCCTTTGCATTATAATATTCACAGCAAACCACATAGCAAATATGGCTAAAATATTTACAAATATGTAAAATATGAATTTTGATAAATCTCTAGAGACATCCAAATAATTAAATAAAAGAGTCATCAATATGGATGAAACAAACAAATAGCCTGAAAAAATATCTGTAAATGCATCTTTAATTGATTTTAGTTTTTGAAGTATAAAACCATAAACCACTGATGACGCAGCCAGAATTCCAAAAGTAAATATTTCATTTAGATTCAAGTCTAAAATAAAAGTTACAATGTATAGATAAATGAACAATAGAGCAAAATTTTTAAAATTTATAAGCCATCGCCCGGAATGAAAGGATATACCTATAACCAATATAGCAAGAGTTGAAAGGACAATAGCAGTAAATTTTAAAGTAAAATATAGATCATGCTTAGAAGTAAAATCAAAAACCATAAATGCAGCTACACACAAACTAAAAATAAGCATACCAGCTCTCTTAAGCCATTTCTCATCATTAATTATGCCTATTAAAGTTAAGCACAAAGATTGAAAGAGCCATCCCAATGAAATCCAATATTTATCAAATTGAAGAGGTACCACCAATATAGTAAATGCAAGTGCTGTGGAGAAAAAAATATATATAATTTTAACATCTTTAATACGCTTTTTCAGATAAAATCCAAAAGCGAAATAAAACATAGCGATGGAGAATGCGCAAAGTCCATAAAAAATCTCTAGATTAGAATTTCTCATTATTAAAAATAACAATGAACAATTTACAAATGTGTTAATGAGAATCAAAATAAACGAATGCTTTGAAATTGGTTTTGAACTTCTCATTGGAAATATCAGGACTATAAAAATATACAATGTAAAGTTTGATATTGCATAAACTATGTCCAAAACAGGAGATAATTTCCCACCCAGAATAATGTAACACATGGAAATCGTATTAAAAGCAAAGCTGGTATATTTTATGGAAGTCCACTCTCTTTTGATAGAAATTAAAAAAGTTAAAATATTCAATATAAGAAGGTATACTATTAGTGCAATTACAATGGACTGATTGCTAAGGCTTATTGCACTTACAGGAATAAACCCACCAACTGTTGCAAAATTAGCGATGGTTTGTGATTCATATCTAATTGCAAGAAAAAATGCAATGGCAGTTATGAACACACAGATCAAAAGGGCTGTGTACATCGAAAGAGTTTGCAAAATAAAATAGGAAATACCTGTTGTTGCAAATAAAATTGCTATTCCACCTGCTGTTATTCCAATAGAAACATAAGAACGAGATTTTTTCGAAAGAAGTTCACCTGCAGCTAAAAATAGAATCCCAATGACAAATGCAGCTATGCTTTTAGCGAAATTATTTGTTAGAAAATTAACATAAGTATATTGGAGTCCAAAGACAACCCCTAAAAGCACCAAAAAAGCTCCTAAGATATTTGTGATCCTTCCTCCAAATTTAAACTCAAATGAAGAATTCTTTGCTTTTCTAATTAAATCTTCTTCACTAACTGATAAATTTATGCCATTATAAGCTTCTGCAGTTTCTCTTCTCAATGAATTTTCAGCATTAAACAAGGATTGTCTCTGCTCGTAGACATGTTTATCCAGTATAATCTGTAAATTATTTGTAGCATCTTCAAGGTCTTTAATGCCATTTAAATTTTTTTGTGAAGTGAACCTTCTTATCGCATCAATTCTATTGTTAAACCTGTTTTCAAGATTTAATATATTTTGTTTCTCTAAACTCTGAAATTCATTAAACCTTTTCATGACTTTGCTATGTGAAAGAGTGAGGATATCCATCTTCTGCTTAAGCATTTCCTGTGATAATAGATTCCTTAAATTACCGTTTTCTTCTTTTAGCTTTTTTAAATCTTTTCCTATGGTTTCAATTTCTGCTTCTAATTCCTTATTTCTTTTTTCAAGGATTTCATTTCTGTTTACGAAATCCATTGATTCAAGTCGATTTATCTCATCGCTTAAATTTTTTATCTGAGTAGTCTGTTCTTTTAATATAGAATTCAGCCTATCTGTTAATTTCATTATC
>JGI20166J26741_11744251_pt1 | contig 10554 bp, 5 predicted proteins | sample TergutCu122P5_FD_26741 | JGI IMG/M metagenome (IMG submission 26741) | reverse complement strand
TTTTTTTTTTTTTTTTTTTTTTTTTTACACTACCCAAAAAGCAGTTTGGATAATATTTATATTTTTCTATTTCACCCTCTTCAACTCAGTATCTCCTTCCCAAAAAAATTATTCTTAGGCAGAAAAAATAGTGTAAGGAGCATTTGTTCCCCCTTGCACCCACCAACTTAGAACTATGCATGAATCGTATAAACATCCCTAGAAATTCTGTACAAAATATTGTTCTTAAGTCAGCAATTACAACACATTCTGACAGGGTGATGATTTAAGGCTGAGATTGATATATTTAAAAAGTAATGAAACTGTAGACATAAATAAAAAAGTTTCTGCACCGAAACATAACATACACCCATAATTGTAGAAGTAAATTCTTTAACATGTTCACAATTGCGAATAGTAACACACGTGAACTTCCAGGAACTGTTTAGGATGCACAAAACTGTACACACCTCAATGTTATGTTAATTCATGCACTTCCTATTTTGTAAGTTCCACTAAGACATTATTCAAGGAATTTGTATTGTCACTTCTATGGTTACAACCTTTCAGTATTTTCCTGAACGATATAGACCGGCAACACATCTAATATATAGGTGTGTCCTCATTAGCACTACTTCCAGTGTCATGACTCTACAGGCTAAAGATAGAGGGGGGCACTTGGAATAGAAAGAACATGGACAATCCAACATAACCTACTACTTACACATAACATTTCCTTACGGATTTAGAAACATCGCCAGATTTATATTTCCATATGCCCAACCATATTTTCATATCTAATGAAGATAACCTGCACAAATGGTGTACAGTGAATTGCTCATTGATGGAGTAAAATGAATGGCATCACACCCATTTGCAGGACTGGAAAACAAAATATTTGCAGTATTTGAACAGGAAAGGAAGGCACACAAGTATGTGAGAATTAGGACACAGTACAATGTTTTGTAATTTCTCTGAGGTGCAGTATTTGGATGTTTGAATGAATACAACAAATTATAGTTTATTAGCATATTTAAGAAGACAGTCTTCTACACTTCAATATGAAGTTTTACTTTTCTCTGTTGTGACAGCAGGTTCATATTCATACTCAATTTCAACGTGTGGTCTTATGCTCTTTCGCTTTGTGATTGATTTCGGGACTTTTGGCTTCTGTTTGTTCATGTCTTTAGATGAAGTGCCTGGTTTCATCCTTGCAGATGTCACATCCTGAAATTTAAATTCATGTATAATGACTATAACACAGGGCATATCTCTAACCTAGCCTGTATCAGGATTTACAAAAGGACATATACCTGACTAAATGACATAAACAAATTAATTCCACTCTGTTCTCTACGCATTTCTCCTTGTGCTATTGTCCTATTTTGTACAAGATGCCATCTTGCACTCTGTGATCCTTTTGGTAAAAACAGGACTTGCAGAAAAAGTCACAAATGAAATGTTCATTACAAATATGAAATAAATTATTTGCACATATGAAGTACTGGAACCAATTTCTATGCTTAAAAATCTACCTGAATTTTACTTTGTCACTACTGGTATAGTTCAATGCATTTCAAACTCTTACAGTAGCACTTGGTACTGAAGTTACAGTAAATTAACCATAAAGTTCACCCCAGAACAGGCCACAAAGGTCCAGAGGGGGAGTAGAGGTATAGCTCTACTCTTTCTTCAACCTCGGTGCTAGATGGGGGGTGGGTGGTCAACGCCACGCTCCGGCTGCTTTACCTCTGGAGAGACCCAGTACCTACTGTACAGGAGGCTGGGTGGGCCTCAGCCAGTCTGGACAGATGCAGAAAATCTCACCCCCACCGACTAAATTAACCATTTCAAGCCCGAAGTTGGACTCGACCTGGCTTTTAATTTTCAGCTGTGGTCCTACAATACACTCCATCCATATGGATTTCAGAGGTTCTTTATGACTAGCTGGACATTATGGCAATTCAAGTTCTCTGGAAAACTGGACCTGATGTACCAACATGGGGTAACAATTAGAGCTGAAAACTTTCTATTTCTGTATCAAACCATATGAAGAATTAGAAGTGAAATCCAAAACAAGGGCATCATGTTGTGCTGGATGGTTGAATGTAACATACTGTGATGGCATCTGAGCTACAGCAAGGCATACGAGTGAACGAGAGTGTACATTTAAAGCTGCTACAAACAGTTGCAGATATGTACACCTACCTCAATGTCTGAAGTCTCTGACACTTCAAAGTCTTCATCAGCTACAAAAGTCACTTTTCCTTCAGAATCATTTTCCTAGGGGGCAAAAATAGAAACAATATGAGCACAACATAATACTTCATGATCAGAAGCTTTCAGTGTTTTTGATGAAGACTGGAGTCTTCTAGGATGTGATCCTATGTCACAACTGCAGACCAAGCAAGTTGGCATAGCAGCAGTGGTCTGGACTCAATTCTTAAAAATGCCGAATTAGAATCTTGGCCAGACTATCCATTAAGCTAAGATTTTTCATGGTTTTCTGCATACTCTGGTGAATGATTCTTAAAACAGATCATAGCAGCCTTCTTCCAAACCTTTCCCTAAACCTGGGGCAAGTTATCACTCATGATCTCTTCCTGCCTTGTCTTTATAACCTCATTAGTTGAAAAAGTTCCATTAAATACTCTGAAAATTATTCCACATCAGAGTTGTGTGCAGCAACTTCATATTCACCTCATCATCAGTTGCCACTACATCACTGTCGTCGTCATCATCACCATCATCATCATCACTCATCATTACATATTCTGAAACAGTATCTCTTTCCAGCTCTTCTTCCACTTCTTTCTCGACTTCCATATTTTTCTGAAAAATTGAAAACACAACTATAAGTTTTCATGTTCCCATTACAGGTATTGCTCAAATAACTATCTTCTGGGCACTTACAGCAAGTAGTATGTGTATCGGGTGTTTCCAGCATTTCTGAGGACTGTGCTGCCTCCGTCTTCAGATTACCAACAATGGTTTACTCACCTTGAAGATGGAGGTAGCACAGTCTTCTAAAATGTTGAATAAACACAGTGTAGAAACCCATGTTTGCAAATATGTCCAGTTTTCATGTCACACTCTTTTTAAAGCAAAATTTTAAGAAGGGGTTTGAAAAAAAAAATCAAACGAGGGGCATTAGGCAATTCCCATTTTCTCCAATATATTTTTTCCTTTGTTTACATAACTGTATTTTGAATGTGTCTTGTTTCTCTGGGCCTAGAATTTGTGCTAGTAAATGGTTTACAAATGGAGATAATACAGTGTGTGTATGTCATTGGTATTTAATGAAGATCCTTAATAAGGATGGAGAACTGTTACTGATGTTACTGGGTGTTTTCTCACCTCTTCTTCTTCTTCTTCTTCTTCCTCTTCTACTTCAACCTCTTCTTTTTCTAATGCCTTATCAAATGCTGTTTGAGGGAAGTTGTAGATGTCTCCATACTTGAAACAGAAGTGAATTTAATAAGACACATTCTGACAACTGACAAGAAACTGAATTAGATTTGTGATAACCAGCACAGGACAACTCCTGACACCCAAGTACTTCACCTAACTACAAAATTTTGAGGAACAAATTTATCACCGCTGTTTTAAGTTCCTTACTGGAAGAATTTACGGTCAACAAACAACAACCACAAGGAAACAATAACTCACACAGTACAAGAATCATGGTCACGCACATATCATATTTACTCAAAAGTTCCTTCCTTAAATTTGGCAATTAAATATGTGGGGTTGTCATAAATTCAAGTTAAAAGCGCTTAACTGGAATATAATGAGCCAAGCCAAGGCATGTATACCAAAACAGACCAATGAATCCAGTAGTGCAGTAGTTTGTACTAATAATTCATTATGCCTGTAAAGTGGCAGACCATGTGCAGTAGTGGGTTACAAGTGCAAGCTGTACTCCACAAGGGATTACGCAAAGTTATGATGCCAACTTTAAAATAATGCTGAAAACCATACTGAGAAAACCCAACAACACTCTCTACAAAAATGAAGGTGGTGAGAGTGGCACTGATAGGAAAGTTAGATGGAATCTGACATGTTTTGTGTACTAATAACATAAAATTAACAGCAAATATTTTTTAATAGCCGATATGTTTTATTAGGGACTCGTCTTAAGGTTAGGTCTACCTTGCATTTGGGTAAATATGGCATCTGAATAAAAGTACAATATGTCATCACTCACAAAGAACATTGTAACATTATGAAGGAGTTCAAGTCAGTCTGCTAGTGTTCTCTTGAAAATAGCTATATGCCCTTATACTGATTAGTGTTTTATTTGTTGTTCCCTTCACTAAATCAACAGACTGTCTTCTCTTCCACATAAAAAGAAGCACAAATGTTAACTGCAGATTTATTCAAAAACTGCAAAATTGAAGAAAACAAAACAGAGAAATTGAAGAAGATCCTCACCACTCCTTTCCTTAACCTCTCCACCAGCTGTTTCTCAATGGCAGTGTCCAGTCGAGCAGCAATCAAAGCTTTAGCTTCTCTTCTTCTCTCTCGCACTTCTATCTTGCGCTGAAGAGGCACCAATTTCCTTCTGCAACATAAATTGCAATTGAGGGTGAATGCACTCAGTTGTTTGAAATGGAAACAACCACAATGAACACTGAACACCAAGAAAAAGAACGCTCTCTGAATGTATATCTAACCCAAAGAGATGTGCACGCTTGTAACTTTTGGTATCTCTAGTCATCTCCTCCTTAGATGGTATGGAAATGAGGACTAGACTGTGGTGGAAGCAACTGATGTCTTCTTATAATGTCCTTCAAAGAAATAAAATGAATAGACTCAGTTGGTTTTCTGAACCAAATAAACAAACCCTGACGTTTTTAGATGCTTGACAGTTTTCACTGGATTGAGTCCATTACTAAGTGAAGGCATGTGCATGAAATGTGCATAAATTTAGTCAATTTAGAAAGTGACTTTAATTCTGAGTAAATGAAACATGTAAATGATTTATTAATTACAATGGTATATTACTATATTTTTCCAAGCATATTCTAAGGCAGTACTGGAAAACAATTCACAGCCATTTCCTCTGACATCTCTTCCATCACAATAAAATTGTTAAATAACTGGAAAATGTAGACAGAGAAGGTTCTTCCAAAGACGTGAAAACACTGCCATCAGTACAATGTACCCTAGGAGATGCCACTAGATATATAAATAAAAATACATAACAACTTAGAACCTGAAATATTAACTGTAACATCAGGTGCTTTTAATTAGATGTTTTGTACAATTGCTGATTTATTATTGTTTGTATTCTTGTATGTCATGATGATGATGATGATGGTCACAGAAGCAACTGAAACATATTGGTAAATAATAATATATGACAAGAATATGGACTACAACATCAGGCGGTTTTAATTAGACATTTTGTACAACTGTTTTTATATTGTTTGAGTTCTTGTATGACACCCTGATGATGATTACAAAGTGACTGAAACATGTTGGTAAATAATAATATATGATAAAAATATATAAATAAAAATTTAGAAATAAAATTATGATGATGGTCACAAACTGACTGAAACATGTTGGTAAATAATAATATATGATAAAAATATATAAATAAAAATTTAGAAATAAAATTATGATGATGGTCACAAACTGACTGAAACATGCTGGTAAATAATAATATATTAAAAAAAAATTATCGCTGTGCATGTGTAAGTATAATAACAATATCCCCCCTGTGCAACAGCCCCCATTGGGCCAGGGACTCATCATTCACTAGGTTTCTAGATTACACATAACGATGCACCACAGTCAGTAGGACTCTGGACGAGTGATTAGCTCGTTGCCGAGACCTCCACCTGACAACACACAACACTCACAACTGCCAGCCATGCCCCTGTGGGATTTGAACCCACAATCTCAGCAGGCAAGCGGCTGCAATTACATTCTTTAATGAATGGAAATGGAACAATAAGGTTCTAAAGCCTTACACTCTATAAATGGTACTTCCCTGTAATACTCTTAGATATAAGAAAAAATTTATATTTCAGATGCTACTTGAGTGTTAACACACAATATGGAATGTTAGGAACTTCAGTACATATACAATGTGGCACAAAACAAACATCAAATTTTTGTATCACCATAATCTATGCAATTGTTGACTTTCAAACAGTATTTCATATTCATGAAATATGTCACATGAGGTATGAAATATTTTTTGGAAGTCATCTGAAAAGTATGGTGATGATACAGAACTGTGAGGTTGTAAGAATGTCATTCTTCTTGTGCCACCCAAAGTATAATAAAATGCCAAACACACACTCACTTCCGTCGCAGTACGAGCTTCCTCATCCTGATCAGATACTGGGTGATCTTTACAAATCTCTGCTTGCATTTTGACTTCATGTAATTTGGCCAATACAACAAGTTTTCATTTATCTGTTGGATTGCTTTCTCGAAGTTTCTTGACAACTTAACTTTCTCCCATGTGTTCTTAGGGAATGCTGCTCTGTAAAACAGATCACATCTCCTCATTTATACTATGACTTAAGGCAACCACACCATTAAATACTTCCTGCAGACTAAACCATACATGGTTTTAGGGCTCCCAAATGAATATGTGCCTCCTTCAGTGACCTGTTATGTAAATCAATGAATCTTTGCTACATAAATTTCAGACACCAGTATCATGAACACTGATACAACTGCCATGAAGCTGAGGATTAACAGCAAGATAATGGAATGCCTCCATCTTGATAATATTTAATTTCCCAATTTTGATACTACAGACACAGTGGTCATGTGAACTCGTGAACTGGTAGCAACAGTGCTACTATTCAAAATGGTTTACTGAGATTCTGTATGGTGACACGAAAATGACAACATGGGAACAGCATACAACATTCCAACATAATTTGAGATGTGAAATTTGTATAGTGCTAAGGTATAAACCTTACAAATTCCAGATACAAGGATTACGTCAGTCAAACACATCTTATTTATTCTAGTTGTTCAGTTTACATGGGCGACATGTTTCGACCTTGTCTAGGTCATCATCAGGCCCTAATTTAAGAATACAGATCTTACATAAATTGACTCATAAAATTCAAGTTGGGATCCCAGTTGCTTACAATGTATGTGATAAAACAGACCATTGGATATGTGTACACAGTGAGGATTTTCCAGTTATGATGGTATATTAAAATACAAGTTAAAAGTAGGATTAGTTATCGGGTATGCAAAAACACTGAACGAAGCGATTGTATATAGCCATTATAATAAGACAAATAAGTATGTTACACACACTAAGGCCAAACTGTTGGACCTCAGGTTGACATAGTAGTTGTTTTGTGTTCTAGAAGCAGTATGCCATCTACATCTTGAAAAAAATCCGCTCAACATGTTTACCACCATGGCAGCATCGAGCCAAATAAGGCATACTGCTTCTAGAACACAAAACAACTACTATGTCAACCCGAGGTCCAACGGTTTGGCCTTAGTGCCTGTAACATACTTATTTGTCTTATTATAATGGCTGTATACTGTTGCTTTGTTCAGTGTTTTTGCATACCCGATAACTAATCCTACTTTTAACTTGTATTTTAATATACCATCACAACTGGAAAATCCTCTCTGTGTACACATATCCAATGGTCTATTTTATCAGTATTACTTCACATACATTGTAAGCAACTGGGATCCCAACTTGCATTTTATGAGATCTGTATTCTTAAATTAGGGCCTGATGATGACCTAGATGAGGTCGAAACATGTCGCCCATGTAAACTCAACAACTAAAGTAAATAAGATGTGTTTGACTGATGTAATCCTTGTATCTTATCTTTAAACACATCGGGATGGCTACCGTTACGTTTAACTTACAAATTTCTGTACACAATGTATGCTTATTTCACTACATTCTGATGATATCTTAGAAAAGCATCTTAGTACAAGTGTGGATGTACTGTTATATTCTTTTATTATTTTAACTATATGTTCTAGAATATCAGTTTTGTGACAAAAATGTTAATTCTTTTCAAGCACAATACACAGAAATATTTTTTCAAACCTGATTGTTCTGACTGTTCGAACTCCTAAAATGTACCATGATGGCAAGTGTACAGAGTAAAACCACACTGCATAACAGCTTATTTTCTTTTGTACAAGAGGCATTCAGAAATGATTCATACTCACCTCATTTGCAGCAATTTGATTATTTCTACCTGAAAATTAAACAACTGCTAACTCAACATATTCCCTTCCTTGGTTTTACACAGATGCTAACTTCTTGGGAGCTTCTGGAAGACTTCAAGAACCAGTCTTTACAGGTGCTGTGATACTACTCATGGACAACTGCCTGTGCACTTTCCTTGCCCATTTAGAAGCCCCATGCCCAGCTGAACACAGTGCCGCATCCAGGTGCTCTCTCATCACAAATTGCAGATAACTGACAACAGGTGATGGTTTAACACCTTCTTTCCACAAAAATCACACTGTCCCTCTCTTCCCATTTAAATCTCCTTCCCTTTTTAGACTTTTGTCCTTGCACTTCAACCACTAGACTTAGTAATGACACAGCAGTTTTTCACAGGCAAGCATAACTAGGTTGATTTAGTAGTGGAATGCTATAGTAAGACTAAATTATCCTATGATAATTCATGTAATCTTACAGCTTAGTATTTGGTAAAACAGCAGCCCCTGTCCAAATAATTTCTGAACAACCTTCGTATTTATGTATGTATTTAATTTAAGGCACATTAATTGGCTCTCTCTGTAGATCAGACTGTATAGTGTAAAAATGGAGATTACTGCATAATGAATTCAACAGCATGTGAAAAGAAGCAATCGAAACTTAATTTGAGCACTATCCTGGTATATGGAGAAAGTGAAAATAACCATACAAAACCTCCTTCAAGACAGCTGCTGTCCTAGCCAAGATTCAAATGGGGTACACTCTAAACAAAAGCCAGAATAATTGCTTTTATCATTTAACTACTACAATTTTCTGTGCTACTACAGAATAATTGTGTTACATGACCACACAACAGTCCCCCAGAATTCTATATCTGCCGAACAATAGTAAGTGCAGTTCTAATACTTATTCTATGAAACATTTCATACACACATGCTCACAGAATGTTCATACAATACTTGTCCTGTTTATGAATGATGTCCTTTCATAACAACGAATCTAAGAAACATTTAACAGTTGTTAATTACCGTTCAGCTGTCTTCATATAGAGATATATTATACCATTTTCTTCTCTAACCGTTGCATACTGACTGTTAGCAAGTGGACATGATGTTCGACTACACAGACCACTGAAGTTATATTCATTTCGGCAGAAGCGCTGACTGAGAGTACTGTTAAGAATAAAAGTATAGTGTCACAGGTTATGAAGTCATAATGTTTGATTATCTTGCAATTTTAGCATGTTGTTCTGTGACTTAAACAGGTGCACATATTATTTTTTTTAGGAAGTTTTTATTTTACTGATATGGGATAAGACCTGAAGGGAATGGAACTGTATGGCAAAAATTGACACAAATGGAAGGAGTACATTAAGATTTACATAAATAAATTCTAGGGACGTGTACTGCATTCAATGTCTCAGAACAGTATCCAGTAGTCAGCTCTTGAGGGCATCGTAATGACAATTTAGGTTCTATAACAGGATATGGGATTTCTTTGACCAACTAAGGAGAACGAACTTCTCAAGAACTCTGTTTGAAGCACGTAATTAGATGGACTTCAAAACTCCTTTATGTTAAGTCCGGGTGCATGGCATAAAAACAGCCAGTTCACATTACATCACCAAAGCCACTGCCCGAAAAGAAATATTATACATACCTCACTTTAAACGAGCAAAATGACCTGTTAATGATACTCCAGACAACCTGAAAATAATAAAATCACGCCATTTTCACGGATTTTGAAAACAGGACGCCTATTGTCAGGCTGACGAAACTGCAGCACTGACTACAACGTACTGTGCGCAAATATAAAAACATCAGACTTATTCATATACTGAAGTAAATAACGTAGAACTTCATGGAATACAAAATCGTTTTTAGGTTACGTATCACATGCCGATACACAAATACTCAAGTCAGAAATAAAAATAATTTCAGACAGTACATAATGATATGGGAGGTTTAGATGAACATGCGGGACACCCTTTTCCATGAAACAAGAGAATGCAGATATTACTTACATCGTCGTGCTGCATTATGTAACTCTATACTGCAAAATTATTTTATAGTTTCAATGATTCCTACATCAAGTACGCTAATTTCATAACCTCAAACGGACTCGACACTCGTACCACATGCCACCACATATTCAGCACGGATTACGAACATCACGGATTATCTGCCAAACACAGGGAAACAACACAGATAAAATAACCCAGAAGGTCAGGCAGCCAACATATGAATGCATCATCATCATCATCATTTATTATATTCCATAAATCCATCACTGTGTACAGACACCATTGGATGTGGAACTTGTCATGGTGGTATATACAATATAGTTAAATATAATCATTATACATAACACATTATTAGACATTTACAGTA
>JGI20166J26741_11744140_pt1 | contig 10554 bp, 6 predicted proteins | sample TergutCu122P5_FD_26741 | JGI IMG/M metagenome (IMG submission 26741) | reverse complement strand
ACAAGCCGCCATTGAGCGCACTCCCACTCACATGCCTCCCCTTCTTGACGATCAGGAAAAAAACAGACGCCGCAGCTTCGGCCTTTACTTGCAGCAGGAACTGGACCGCCAGAAAATCAAACGCACCGATCTCGTGGAACGACTGCGAGCCACAGGGTTCCAAGTCACAGACTGCCGCGTTTGGTGGAGCAGGTTGATCGAAGGGAAGGCTACGATCCCTGCTGGGCTGCCCAAGGCAATCGAGGGCATATTGCAGTGCGACACCCAAAAATGGCTTCATTCCCCGGTTGCCAGGCTCGCACCGAACCAGCGTGTTGTGCTCCTGAGTGCCTCTTCGTCTTCGAAACGCGCCTATGCCGATGCCACGCTTGCTGGGGAGTGCTTGTCCATGCTCAACGCACGCTCCATCTTTGAAAGAAAAGCATTCGGGTCATTCCCCATCAACGAGGGTATTCCCGCACATCGACTTTACGCCATCCAAACGGACAAGGATAAAAAAGAGGGATTCCTCTGGCAGGAGCACGATGCCTTGAAAATCCGACGTTCGTGGGGGCTTGGTGAAAGCGCTCCGATTGCATCCGTCGAGCAGTGTATCGACGACCACACGATTCCAATTCTCTACAAATCGCCATCTCTGTTCGGCTTCAAAATGGGGGATACAGAAGCGATCCCTGCCAAGAGCGGCAAACACCGCTTCATCGTCATGACCAACTATGAGAAGGCTGCGCCGCTTTATGAACGGCGTCTCGCTGCCTGCAAAGCTCTTGCCCGGGTGCTGGTTGATTTGGCGCATCGGCTGGACGTGGTTGAACGTGATGAACCGGATTTCGACAGGCTTCTGGCGGAAGCATTGTTGCTTCCGGATCCGGCAATCGAACTGCTCCTGCGGGACACTTTTGACGCCATCAACCAAAAAGCTCTTTTGGCCATAGAGGCGATTTATGGCATCCCGCGCAAATCCGTTATCGCACGTTTACTTCTGACCAAAAAAATCAGCAAAAAGCACGCGAGGGCATTGGACTTCACTTCTGGCAATCTGCCCGTGCTCATAAAAAGGGAAAAAAGCATCCGCTGGCGATTTTTAGATGGGATTGATTTCAGTCGCCAGAAAGTCAACGCCCCCTCCATGCTCCAGCAGACAACACTTGATTTTCACATTCCGCCGTCCCCAGAGCCTTCGTCGAAAACACCGCAGACCATCCCAACGTCACCCTCGGCTCCGGCAACATCCTCACAGGCTGAAAAGCCATTCGAATTGGAGTGCGAAATACGGCCAAGCAGCAACCGCAGCATCCGCAAATCCCAGCGAACCGCACGCCGTCGCCAATAATCCCAATCCCACCCCTGACACCGGCACTCCCACCAACGACTCTACCGGCTCCCGCATCTTCGGCTCCGACGCCAAACTCACCAACACCGCCAAACCCACCACCGTGTTCGACGCCATGCTCCTCTTTCGGCAGAATGAAGGTGAGCCAGTATCATAATGTAACACGGCAGATGATTTCGTAGCATGTTTCATTTAAAACAATGAAACCGGTTTTCTAAATACTTTAAATCAACGTTTATGATTCCATTGATGTAATTTCATTATTATTATGATGATGCGCATTTTTGCTCGGCATGAATCTGTATAGTAACTATTTATTATGTTTTTATAATTGTTACATAATAAAGGCAGGTAATGCCCTTAGGTTGAGTTAGGATTTAGGTTTGTCTTTTAAAACCACCCCAAAACCCTAAAAAATGGAGAAAAATAAGCGTTCTTCTGGAGGCAATAACTTTATTTTGATGAGGTCGTAGCCCATTTTTTTCATCAAATTCGCCTTAATCACTGCGCAAAAATTAGTCGTAACTGATTATTAATAAATTTGTTGTGTGATTTTAAGATTAAGTGAAGAATTTAGGCATTTTTTGAAAAGCGATTTTTGAAAACCCCCAATCCCGCATATCCCTCGCCATGACACTCATGTCTAAGGCACCACTATTGCGTCGCCTGCCCGGCGCTCCCACTATCAAAAGGCACCACAAATGCCCAGAGATCCCAAACATGCTCGAAAAAGGCGGGCTGTTGGATTTGCGTTCAAGCACAGCTTGCAAAAAAAACCTTCGCCTCATAATGGATGCGGATGTTACGTCTAATGGCAACGCACCAGTCTTCATGAAGGCGCGCGAGATGGCCGATCAGGTCGGCATTTCTCCGAAAACGCTCACGCGCTGGGCTGACGCTGGTCACATAGACAGGTTCAAGCCGAACCCTCGGTTGGTGCTCTATTCCCCTGAGAACGTCATGAACTATCTCCATGAAGCCAATGTCATAGGAAATCGCGAGGTGGCCAAATGAAACGGAATCAAAAAACCAAAACAGTCGCCGAGCCAGCGACAAACACGTTGTCGGCAACGACTATTTCAGTTCCTCTGAAAAGCGCGGAACTCAGGCAAATCGTAACCACTCTTTTTCTGTTGTTAATGGCGCGGAAGAAGCCCGATCCATTTAACCGGGGAGAGTTCTGCTCCCTCCTGAAAAAAATCGACGTCGAGAAACTCTACCTCACAGAGGAAAACTCTGAAGGCAACCGACGGTTCACCGATTTTGAGTCTTTCATTGAATGGCTCGCAGAAGAGGTGCGAAAACAGCTACGCGTCTACGCCAACGGATCAAACCGCATCCTAAAAAACGGCTACAAACTCATCCAAGCCTACGTCATCTACAACAGACTAGCCGATAAGATCGCGGATAAAAATCTACCCACCCAAACAACGGTTTTGCTGGCATTCATCCATTGCCCGGTTTCGGACCAGGTCGCTGTTTGCAGAAAAATACTCGTCGCCGCCAATGGGGCAAGAATCACCGTGGCTCATGTTCTCGACGGGATCAGAGCACATGGAGTCGAGGATGCGCCTGAGCCACTACCCTCAAATTCCAGTCGGCTGTCGGACGTGAAGGCGTTTTTGCCGAGGATGGAGAGCGAGATGGCACGCTATCCCGAACTCAAGGGGATCGTTGAGACACTCAAGGAGATCGTCCAAGGCAATTTACGATATCGCGATGTCGGCGTTGGTGTCGACACAGGCGCCAAGACAAGCACAAGCGCTGGCACAAGCACCCCCACACCACCTGCTGCGGACGTGCTCGACTACCAGCAAATCCATGAGGGGGCGTCCTGTTCCTCAGAAAATGAGGGACCGCAATCCGCCGGGCAACACGAGCCAGCATCGACATCAGATGAATCCGCGTTTGTGGAAGATTCGCCCACCCCTCCGGAAATTCAGGCCGACATTGTCCGCGCCGACGACATCGCAAGCCAGAATCCCAAACCGGAAGAGACGCCACAGGCTGGTGCCGATACACCCTCTACCCAAGGATTGCCGCACCAACAGGGACAAACATCGGATGAAAAACCTGCCAGCGAACAAATCGAAAAACCTGTCATCGAAGGTCGCTTGGCTGTGGAGAAAAAGGTGGTGAAGATTGTTTTCCGGGCCAAGGACAACCTTGGTGCCGAGATACTAAAGAAAGCCAAACAAAAACTAAAGTCCCGCCTCTGGAAAAATGGCTGGGAGACGATCAGGGTCGTTAAGCCCGGTTGCAAACCCCAAAAGGAATACCTCCAAGACACAAACGTTCTGGAGTCCTTTGGCGCCGCGGTCATCTCGCTGCCAAATCCGGCTGGGACGCCCGTGGAGTTCTCCTTGGGCTGTTAGCGGATTGAGCATATCATACCTCCGGATATTCGGGGTCTTGTAATTGGTTGTTCTGCGGCTCCGTCGCTTGCCGGGCATCTCCTGTTTGGGTGATGCCCGGTGTCGCCGGCTCCTTCAAGAGCGACGGAGAAAGTGGTCGCAGCATGTTGAGACCGTCCTTTAATGCACCAATGAAATCAACCATTCGGCGCACATGTTCCGCATTGGTGCTTGTGTTGGTAGAGATGATGATTTCATGGAGTAACACTTGGAAGCTCTTAAAAATGTTATGGCGTATGTGGAGTGTTTTCGTTGTTGGGTCCATCTTGATAAACCTCCACTCGCATGGGGTCAGGATAAATTTCCCAGACTCGGATGACTGCCGTTGAAAGGCGGCGAGAATTGTATTTGTCACGAAGCGCACATCATCCGCACTCCGAAGGCTTCCCTTGAGGTAAGACTGGTTCTCAGGAATATCCACCTCCACCCGTGTCGGCTTTGGTGGCAGATATTTTAACCGCCAGCCTTCCTCAATCTTCACAAGCTGTTTCTCCGCGCAGGCGATACCATGCTTTGCCGCATCTGCATCATAACCCGCGAGTGCTCCGGCATGAGCCTTGAGCATCACATAAAGCTGTTTGGCGACGTGATTGTCGGGAAAATGCTTTAGAACGAATTCAACCTCGTTCGCACCTTCCAAAACCAGTCGCCCCGACGCGTGACGTGTGTGGGCGATTTTGGCATGTGACGTGAGAGTGCCGCACATATTCTTCCTCGCAACCTCCAACCACTCTGGCAGTAGGTCTGCCATGGTGGCTGCACGCGCTTTCGCCTGCTGCACAATTTCAGCGTCCTTCTTCCTCAACTTATCCCCTGCGAAAATTTCGGCTAGAATGTTCCTCTTCTCCTGTTCCCATGCCTTCGCCTCGGCCAGCTTCCGTTCGCGACGTTTTTTGAACTCGGGATTGTGTTTCGCCAGTATCCGAATCAATCCCCGCAAAAACCTCGACGCCACCAAATCAAACGGCAGCCCATGACTTGCCTTACGCGCAGAAATCTCACGCTCCAGCTTATTCCAGTTGTTCCCGTAGTCACAGGGAGGTGGCATGCCATCCTTGCGCCACGCGTCAGTGGCGCAGAAGGCAACACACAATGAGTTCGAAATCACTTTCCCCGTATTGCCACGCAAGCCCAAGGTCTCGCCACCAACCCATCCAGCCCCTTGCTTGCGTCGCCCGCGATCAGGCGCGCCACTCCGCGGGTGAATTACGCCAAATTCGTCTCGAAAACCAAGTGGCGCGGATTTCAAAAACCGCGCGTGAAAGTGCAGCGTGCCATTTTCGGAATGCACATCAACCCCCAAATACACCAACCCCCGCGCTGCCCCGCACGAAATCAGCCGCTCCATTTTGCCATCAGAAAAAAACTTATACAACGGCTCCAAAATCATTCGCTCAAACTCTTCCTTGCTCACCTCACCAGCCCGCAAAGATTCCGACAACGCATCGGAGTCCCATTCGGGCGTCGTAACCGTCGAAGTAAAAATCATATCGTCATACGGCACCATCCCAATGGATTCATATTTTTCTGGCGTCGGATAAAATTCAATTTTCCCCGACGTCGAAACATAACCGGAGTGGCGATCTCGAATTTTCGCCAACAAATCCTCGATTTCCACCACCGCATTCTCTCCTTGCCTGAACGTATGCCACAGCGGCGGAGGCGGCCCAATCTGCCCCCATTCCCATTCAACAATGTTCGTCCGCCAAATCGAAACCCCGATTCCCAAAGGCGGAAACTTCGCCACCTCTGGGTCGACTGCCACTTCTTCTTCCTTGGAAACGGCCTTTGCGGACTTATGATTACGCGCAGCCCGGTTCAGTTTCGCCCGAAATCGGGCTTCCTCGCGAGCGATCTTTTGTAGCAGTTGTTTTAACGCATCGTGCGTGTAAAGCAAATTGAAGGGAATCGCATGTGGGCCGTGAAATGATCCTTGAGTTTTCATTCTAACTCTATGGGAAAAAGGCTGCGTCCTCCCAAGATATTCTTAGCCTTTTCCCGAAATAATTTTCTCATGAAACCCGAAACCATTTTCTCTCCAAAATCACGAACTGCGGAACAGGAGCAAGCGCCCCTAATCCCCAGCTTGCCCAGAATCGCGCAAAACATATTCAACCTAAACCCCTTGCGGAAAAAATTTCAAAAAACCCTGTTTTTCACGACATACAACGCCCAAAATCAGCCTCGAAAACCTCATCCCAAAAGCACCAGCGGCATGTGGTGTCGCTGAGCCAGCGACACGGTCACCTCACCCGCACCCCACCCGCTTTGGACTCATCCTCTCCCCAAAGCCATTGCCGCATTCTGCTTCACACTCACGCACCCGCGCCTGCTAGGTTCACTGATGCTGTGGCTGGTGTAGCTTCAACCGGATGATTGACCTAACGCCAACCTTGCAGCAGGCTTTTGCGCCAAGGTGTCAGCTTCAAATCCAGTCGCAACAGGGTCTGCCGGGGTAGCCTTTGAAACAAAGGTCACAGCCGCGTGCTTGACGCTCTTGTTGACTCGCGGCGCACCACCATGTCTTGGCGCTGGAACGCTACGCGCAGTTCATCTTCAAGCCGGGCACTTGGGTTGGTGCACCGACGATCTGCTGCTGGAGGCGATAAGTGGCACGGGCGAATCCATGAGGGCCGCGTTGCAGGTCAAACGTGCATTTGCTTTGAGCGAGAAGGATGTTGAATGTGTTAAAACCGTCCAGGGTGCATTCTCCGATTTTAGGAACACAACGCAGTTCGACCAGCAGCGGGATGTTGTTGCGCTTGTCACGAGTTCGCTCTCGGCAAAGTTGGCACGCGGGCTGCGGACACTCCTTGAGTGCGCACGAGCTTCCACCAACGCGGTTGATTTGGAACGCCGCCTTGCCATTCCCGGTTATCTTGGAAAACCAGTGCTTGGATATTACAAAACCTTCGGCGCAATTTTAGAAAAAGCGCAAGGCGGCGCACCATCGCAAGAAGAGCTTTGGCGATTCCTTCGTCGGTTTCATGTGGTTGATTACGATTTGAACGACGAGGGCGGAACCATGGAGACAATATTGCGCACGCTTCTCGCGGCCACACTGCCCGACACCGACCCAAGTGCTGCGGATGCCACTTGGAACGAATTGGTAGTGCTCGCATTAAGCGGCGCTGGTAAAGCCGCGTCCTACAGCCGGGAGAATCTTCCTCCCCATCTGCTTCAACGTCATAGCAAGGCGACTGGATTCTCGCGCGGCATCTCGCGGTTAATCGAAGATTCAACGATTGTCCTGAACGAGATACGCACTTCCATAGCCGGCAAAACAGTTATTCCACGTCGGGAGCTATCAGGAAAACTGTGTGAAACCATTGAAACTTCACCTCTCACTTTTGTCACCGGCGCCGCTGGCTCAGGCAAGTCCGCCCTCGTGAAGTCTGCTTTCACCGCCGCAACACAAGGAGGAATTGGTTTCGCTTTTCGTGCGGAAAGTCTCGCGGGGAGCCACATCAATGACGTGTTGAGCCAGCACTGGCTGACGGTGCGCGATTTGCAGGCCCAAACCGCAATGCACGGAAAGAAGGTGCTGTGGGTGGATAGTCTCGAACGACTGATGGAGAAACCTGTTGGGCAACGCACAGCTTTTCTTGATTTGCTGCGTGAATTGAAAGCCGATCCAACATGGCGGCTCGTTGTGACCTGCCGCGACTACTCGGCTGAAATAGTCCGGCAGGCGTTCTTCAACGAGGTGGGGGTGACTCCAGCAGACATTGATGTCGGCGAGCTTGGCGATGATGAACTCAATGATGTAATTGCATATTTTCCACTGCTGGCGCGTCCCCTCGGCAATTCATCGCTCCGCAACTTGCTTCGGAACCCGTTTTATTTGGATATGGCCGCGAAGATGAATTGGCCTGACACGGAATCGCTGCCTGCCACTGAACGCGCATTTCGGGAAAAAGTCTGGAACGAGGTGGTTCGTCGTGTTGACGAAGACCTTGAAAGCGGCCTGCCCAATTTGCGGGATCGTGTCTTGGTGGAAGTGGCGTTACGACGGGCGAAGGCATTGGAACCGCTTATCCCTGCTGTTGATCTCGATTCGCACGCCTTGTCTCGGTTGGTTCGGGATAGTCTGCTGCAAACCCCGTCTTTCGGAAGCAATCTTTACGCTCCGGCACACGACGTTTTTGAGGATTGGGCACTGATGCGGTGGATGGACGGGGAGTTCGTTCGACACGGCAGAAAACTTGACTCGTTGCTTGGGGAACTTGGCACGCATCCCGCCCTTCGGCGCGCCTATCGCCGGTGGCTGACCGAATTTTTGGATATTGATCCACAAACGACGGACTCGATGGTGCTGGCCCTTGTCCAGAATCCGAATGTTGCCGCGCACTGGCGGGAAGACACGCTTGTTGGCGTGCTCCAGTCGAGGGACGCGCGTGGCTTCCTTGATCGCAATAGCGCGATGCTGCTTGCCGATGGAGCCAGGCTATTTCGCCAAGTAATCCACATCCTTCGCGTTGCTTGCCGCACGGCGGTTCCCATGCGCTTGTTTGGAGTCGATTCCACTGGGGAGTTCTTCCTGCCCAAAGGCAATGGTTGGATCGGCGCCGCGCAACTAATGGAAAAAGCCATTCCACTTTTCACGGAAGCGGACCTCCTGTTGATTATCGGATTCTTGGAAGACTGGGTTCTCTTTGCCCGGTTTGGCGTTCAATATCCGCTGGGTGCCAAATCGATTGCGAAAGTTGCGTGGCATTGGATGCCCCAAAAACCTTGGCGTTGTCCGGTGCACAAAGCCGAGAACCGACTGCTGCAGGTGATTTTGACAATTCCGCTTGCCGCGGAGCCGACGCTAACCGCAAAAGTTGAACAAGCTCTGGCGGAGGAACGCCGCAGCCGGTCGGATAGCGAACTTCTGGAACTGATTTTTAACCATTTCGCCTGTGATGCGGTCGTCCGGGATTTACCAGACCTTTCCTTTCGGGTGGCCGAACATCTCTTGGGTTTGAATCAGCCTCTTGAGGAATCAATCGCTCATAGTAGGAACGATCGTTGGAGCCGTGAAATGGAGCACGCCTTCGGCTTTGGGAAACGGCATAGGATGAATGATTTTCCAGCCAGTGCCTTCCACGGTCCGTATCTGCGGATGCTTTATCATCATCCCAAACGAGCGGTTGATTTCATTCTCCAAATGACCAACCGCGTAGGGGAGGCCTACGCGCATCCGAATAACCGTTGCGAGTATATGGAACCCCCGGGAAAAGTTACAATCTCTCTGCCGGATGGCCTTCACGAGCAGTATGCAAACGCGCGCCTTTGGGGTGCCTATCGCGGAATGCAAGTTGCTCCCTATTGTTTCCAGAATGCTCTCATGGCACTCGAATGTTGGCTGCTTGGGAAGGCGAAACGCAGGGATGCGGATATGGAGGGTGTTCTTTTGGATCTGCTTTGCAAAACCAATAACGTGGCAATAACCGCCGTTGTCGCCAGTGTTGCGGCGGCAAACCCCTTGCTGGCTGGCAAGGCGGCCTTCGCGTTGTTGACATGTCCGCCGTTACTCAGAGCCGATTTGGAGCGTTCAGCAGTAGAATCTTCTTTTGCAACACAGCTTGGCGCATCTGGGATTCCACCCACGGCTGTCCTATTAAGAGGCAATTTGAGTGTTGTAATATGTTACAATGCAATAGATAGTAGCGTTTTTAGAGTGTGATCGATTTGGTTTTTTTCAGGATGGTTTAGACTGCTGGGGCCATGAATCCCGGAAAAACCATCCTCGCTCAACTCCTTGAACCGCTGCATCCAGAAGAATTCCGCCGTTGCGCTTTGCGCCATCCAACAACAAGAGCCACGACTTCTCTTTCGGCATATGATCATTTTGCCACCTTGATCTTTGCCCAGCTTACTTTTCGTGAAAGTCTGCGCGATATTGAAGCCTGCCTGGGTTCCTGTCCCGACATGCTTTATCATTCAGGCATTCGCTCGCGCATCACACGCACCAACCTCGCCTATGCCAATGAGCATCGCAGTGCCAAACTATTTGCCGAGGTGGCCATGCTCCTGATGCGGCGCGCGCAAAAACTCTACGCTGATGCTCCTGACAAACTTTCTCTTGATGGTGATCTTTTCGCCATTGATTCAACACTCATTGATTTGAGCCTGGCTCTCTTCCCGTGGGCGCGCTGGCAGGGCACGCAAGCCGCTGTTAAACTCAATGTGCTGCTGGGGGTGGCCAGCGAGCTGCCGAGCTTCTGCACGCTAGTCGATGGCGGAGAGCATGATGTGAATTTTCTTGATAATCTTATATTTATCGCCGGTTGTTATTACACACTGGATCGCGGCTATCTTGATTTTGCGAGATTATACAGAATTACACAATCGCGCGCATGGTTCGTGACACGCCTCAAAAGCAACATACTATATTACGTGGTGGAGTCGCGCCCAGTGAACAACCAGGAGGGTGTTCGCTGTGACCAGTCCATCCGGGTAACTGGACGCAAACCAAAACGCGGTTATCCAGATGTGCTCCGGCGCATTCATTATTATGACAAAGAGAGCGGCAACGACCTTGTGTTGCTGACCAACAATTTTATCCTTCCCGCGCTTGTTATCGCATTAATATATAAACGGCGCTGGGAAATCGAATTGTTTTTCCGATGGATGAAACAACATTTGAAAGTGCGCGGGTTTTATTCGACAAGTCGCAACGGTGTGGAGGTGCAAATATGGACGGCGCTGTGCGCATTCCTGTTAGTAGCCATAGTTCATCGCGAGCAAGCACTGCCAGGCAGCCTTCACAGAACTCTGCAAATTATCTCGGTCAGGCCATTTGAGAAAGTGCCTCTATATCAA
>JGI20166J26741_11743918_pt1 | contig 10556 bp, 6 predicted proteins | sample TergutCu122P5_FD_26741 | JGI IMG/M metagenome (IMG submission 26741) | reverse complement strand
TTCAAACGGTATAAGACATGTTATGCCATCTACTGACAAAGCTAGAATTAACAGCATCGGCCTCGATGGCTCAGCGTCTCACAGACGACTGTATGTTCCAGTGGGTTAAAAGAGTGAAAAATTAAATGCACATTTTATGCTGGATACACCTTTCACAGGTCTTAGTGTTTTTAGAATAAGAAAGCAAGACAGTTAATGGACCAGAATTTTTATACTGTATGTCCATTTCCTAACTTGTTATATTAAGCTGTACTGAAGTACCTTATTTAATGTGACAGTCCTATGAATGTATATTACCATTGCCAAATGTTTAACAGTCACAGTCATTGTTTTATGCATTAAACAGTTGCTAACCACTATGCCTCTTTTGTGCTATACAGTGGCTATGGTTGCCCACTAAACAGACCAGAACAGGATCAACGAATCATTGGATTTTGTATATAATACAGTATGCAGGTAACTGATTTTGCAGGATGGTAAAGTTATGGTTCGGAGATAAATGGTCAAGGCATAACTATTCCAGTTTGTGTTTCTTGGCCCTAGAACTTAGCATCAGCAGTAAGGAAGTAGGGTTTGCTGCTTCTTTTTCTCCTTCCACATTTTTTTTTTCTCCCCCCTCCCGTGGGTTCATGGTTGACATGGCCAACACTGATTTTGCCCATGTTGACACTGAAAGTTTGGAATCTGCACTAAAATTGATTTTCCATGTGAGACTGAAGAATATCACAGGAGTGCTGAAGATTCAAGTACTCTGAGATGTTATGCCATGAGGAATGGTAAATAATTACAGATATTTCAGAAGAGTGTAGTACCTCCATCTTTAGGGTCAAGCAGCCCAAGAATTTTCTTGCTGCCATGCCACCCAGTAAGTAGTTACTGACCTTTCTGAGGTACCGAAGGTAATGCAGTCCCGTTACAGGCCTGGAGTGACCCAGAGGGTTCCAGGAAGTTAAGGTTCCAAGATTTCATGACAATGGCAGAGGATGGTGGTAAGGTTGCCAGCCTTACCCACCGGCTGCCTTTACCCCCAGGAAATACACCTGGTACTCATGTCTGTTAGAGGCTGAGTCAAACCCAGGGCCATAGTGCGACCGGAAGGATCATGTCACTGAAAAATTCCAATGACAGCATCGGGAATTGAACCTGCGACCTGCCGGTTTGTAGCGTAGTGCCTTAACCACTATGCCACCATGCACCCCTTTCGGAGGTACTACACTCGCCCAAAACATTAGTAACTCTTTCCTTGTTGGCACAGTGTAACGTCCCAGAGCTTTGAATTACCTTCATTTGTTTTGCTTTCTTTTGTTTGTTACATAATTAAAATTTAAATAAGGCACTGAAGGATGTTGTATTACACTGTACGTTTTATTTTGATTTTCCTACCAGGGAGGGACCAGTTACGTATAAAGCCATTATTGCTGGTACTTGTAATAGTCCTGTGTATGGATCAGTCACGTGGTGCAACTGTCTTTACAGTTGATGAAATTGATTTCTTATTTCCTGAAAACGGATGCATTGAAGGTATTATATTTTTGTTCCTTTTATTACACATATACTGGGTGTCATAAAGATTGTTTTACTGAGATAGTGGAATGCTTAACTCTTATTATTTTCAATTGTTTTCATTTTTTTTTATTTGCAGCAGGTGATAACACTGGGGTTACACCAGCTCTTGTTTCTATCACTTGTGTCATTGGCAAATGTACTTATTGACTCTCTGCAGGTGGTTGGTTATAAATAAAATAGTGTTTTTCCGGAATGTGAGCATAACCTCAGTAAAGTGACTTTTAGGACATTGTGTATATTTACTGTACACTGCCTCACTGTGTTCTTTTATGTTGTCCTCCTGTGTAAATGACCTTTACCATGCCCAACAGATGGTGGCAGCTGACATGACTACATTGGATTTTAATAAGCTCTTGTAAACCCACAGACAATGACGAATAAGTGATAATGAAATTTCTATTCAAGTTCCAATTTTACAGTTACTGTGTTTTGAAATTGGAATTTTCTTTAAATTTTTCTGCCTTTTTATTCATTAACATGTGCAGATCTCTGGTCATAATGGTGGTAACTGTGATACCATTTGAATGTTCTTAAGAGGGGCTTTTGTTTAGTATGTGGCATTGTATTTCAGGACACAATCATTTGACCTTTATTTATGAAACACCCAACACATTTTTAATTAAATTAGCCAAAAATGTTTTCTGATACTTCAAGTACATTAGTGGACATTCTTATAACTGCTGCTATTATCTACTTGGATTAAAGAGTACAGTTAGCTACATAGGTGAGGTAATGCACCATTAATACTGAAGGCAGGCATACTTATTCATTAAAAGACTGAAGTTAGTTTCTCATTTAAGTAAGGGTAGCTATTTTCAGTCTGCAGTGCCTGGTTTCTGGTTTTTTAGTAGTGCAACAGGGTTTCTTTTCATTGTTATGGATGTGCCACCTGTTGCAGTTTCTAGACCCACTTTAGTAAGTTGTATTCAAACTGGAACCCACAAAATATTGGGTAGTGACAGATTCAGAAAAGATGTACTGGCTCCAAAGGGATGATATGGTGTTGAATTTTATTGTAATTCATTTGTAACATGCATGTAAACCATTAGTCTGTGTGTCAGATTTGAAATTTACAGATCCTGTAGTACCTGGTGCATGATACTCTTCATGGTGCAGATGTACTGTACATGTGGTGTTGATTTTGCTGAAAACATTTTGGTTTGACCATGGTTTTCTGATCGAAGAATGACAATGAATTTTATTAGTAACTGGAGCAGTTTGTACTTTACTGGAACCTCCCTTGAAACATAATTTTTTTGGTGTGGTGTTCAGCAGTACAATACACAGAGTTGACCCATGGAAATCTTTGCAACAACTCACATGCTGCACAGGTGTTGTGGTGTTTTGATCTGCTCCTAGTAATGGTTTTGCATGCTTGCCATGCTTGCTAACCTCATAGTTGTTGTTTCAGTCCTGTCACATGCATGCTAGCCATGTTATGTTGCTTGACATACACATTGGTATATTCTTCATGACATCTGTTGTTTGCAAAATTTTTCTATTTTTTTTTATGGTGGGATAACACCATCAGAAAAGTAGTAATTTTGGTCAGATATTGTATTTCCTAGAAATAAAGTTGTATGTTGTGCTTTTTTATCCCCATACTACATTGAGTATTTTCGATTATGTGCTCTTCTCCGTACACATCCCATTGTTCTTTGTAGACCATTACATTTTGTATGTTACAAAGAACTTAGGACAAACACTTGTCATAAGCTTTAACTGTGTTAATTTTCAATCAAATTATGCAATTATCTGCCTTGAGTTATAAGTTTCATGGCCTGATGTATGCATCCACTCACTCAAGCCAACATGGTTTTGTGGCAATGACTGCATACTTTGAAAAGTGTAACATATTTTCCAGATTCTGTACTTTATAACTTATACCTATGTTGCCAGAATTAAAAGCCTAGTGCCCGGTGTAGCATCCAAAGACAGGAATTTAAATAAGGGCTGCATAAGAACAGCTGAGATTGGCCACTGCTACAAGATGACATTCGGCAAGTTTAGCGTTACATTGCACATTACCAGTTGGTAATGTTCAGTGCTGAAGGGTTAAGTAGGTTTCTTTTGAGTTACACACTGTCATTTACCTTGAGCGGCGTATTTTGTTCATGGAATAATCATGATAATTTCATCAAAAACAAAATCACTTGACCATTTAATCTGTTCCTGGTGGTAGCACTGGCTTGATTTTTATTTGGCTTAAATGTTCTTTCATAACGACAAATTCCTTGGCAGTCTGAACCATGTAATTTGAGGCTTGGAACTTTGGATTTTCCTAATTTAGGATCTCTTTGCACAAAGTGTCAAAATTTGACCTTATTCTTTGTGTGTGTGTGTGTGAAATTTTTCTGTCAGTTTTGCTATCATTTTGCCCTTACCTGAACTGTTGCTGCTTTTAATTTAAATCCTTTTGTTTTTGTGGTTCTTCTGACATTCTTGAATTGTTCCTTTGGGTACATTGCCTGCGACATCTTTTTACAGAGAGTGGCAATTTTGTTGGCTCTGTTGTGTTGTTCAAGGAGGAAACGAGGTGTGTCTGCTGAATTTTAGAACTTCAGAGATCTTGTTGATGCTGTATTCTGAGCCCTATAAAATGAGTGATACATTTCCAAAACTTCCAAGCAAATTTGCAGCCAGTGTGTATGTTTCTCACAGATTTTTGTCCTTTTTGAGTACTAGGAACCTTTGTGATGTAGTTTTCCCCTGGTCATATGTTTTCTTGGAACTCACAATGTGACTGCCATTCAAGGGATTACACCACTATTTTGAAACGTCCATTTCTTTGATGTGCATAACACTTGCAGCCATTTCTGAAATTGGCAAAAATAAAAGTTAATTTTGCTCTGGACAAAACCGCTACAGATCATGCCAGACAAGGAGATACATCATAACTCTGCTGCAGTCAGGCATGAACTGGAACGACTGGAAGAGTTATGGTCCCCAGCATGATGTCCATAGGTCACAAAATGACTCACCCTAACCAGCTGGTGCATTATTTGATTACTTTTGTATCCAACATCGTACAGTTGTCTCTCGCTTTTTATGGGGGTTAGGTTCCAAGACCTCTAGCAGAAAGCAAAAATCCTTGAACAATTGACTGCCCAAACAGTGTTTCAGTATTTGTTGATTATTTTTCTTTATAATAATGTACAGTAACATTTATTTTTGGGGCCTGGGGTAGCGTAGTGGTTAAGGCGCTGCACTACTAGTCAGACGGTTCCAGGATCAATTCCCGATGGTGTCACCGGATTTTTCAGTGACATATACCTTCTGACTGTACCATGGCCCTGGGGTTGACTCAGCCCCTAGTGAAAATGAGTACCAGGAACATCTCCTTGGGGTAGAGGCGGTGGGTGTGTGAGGCTGACAACCTCACCACCTTCATGTGCCGAATGTCATGAAATCTGAGAGCCTAAACCTCCTGGAACCCTCTGGGCCACACCGGGCCTGTCACGGGACTCCTTTAACATTTACTTTTATCCTCAAATACATTTTAGGCATTTAACCACAAAATAATGAAAATGAAAATTATTTAGTTTTCTTTTTACACATTTAATATTGTTGTGTGACTGGTTTACTCTTGCTGGTTGGAGTTTTTCTCTTTGCAGAAAACAGCTGTGCCATTTCACACAATGCTTTTGGAACTTTGTAGACTGTTCTGGGAGGTCAGGGAACTTCTTTTTTTTTATCCTTTGGGGCAGCTGCATAAATTTGCTAAACCACAATTTGGAAAGCTGGAAAATGTGAAGGATAACTATACTTTACAGAGTAGTATTGAATTTCTGTAAATTGTTATGTAACATGAGGGTAAAAAAGTTGTGTGTTGTAAAATAGTGGAAATGACATACCGTTTGTAAATCCCACCATAAAAGACTCATTTGGGGATCCAGGTGCTCTGGGTTGTTATGCTGTAGCAGGGTTACTGATTCAAGGCATTTAAAGCATCATATTGCGTTCACCTTTAAGGTTCAAACCCTCCTAGAAGATATTTTTGGGCCCCTCAACCCTTGGAGATGAAGGCTTTATGTTCCATCAAAATGCCAGGAATCAATAACCTTGCTACTCAGCACAACAAACCGGAAGACATGAATCTTCAGCATCAGTGCTGTGGAAACTTTATATCTTGCGTATCTTACAGCTGGTATAAGAATGAACTATTTTAATTAGGACAGGAGTATTATAAGCATTGCAGTGAGTCAGGATGAGGAAATACGTAAAGAATACTGCACATTTCAAAAGGCATTGCATCTGCTAGGAAGGAAAATTTCTGTTATTTCTCTTCTTAAGAAGGTTGTAAATATGTTATTTAAATTAGAGGTATTCATGAACATTTTGCTTCAGAACCATGTTAACTGACAGTGGAATGAAACCTGTATTCTGTTGTGTAATTTATTTCTAAAATTCTAAGCAGTGAGGCCAAGCCAAAATCAAGGCATTATCGTCATGGGGCATACAGTGTTCAAAAATCATTTTTGAAGTTTTGAAGTAGGTATAAAATAAACAGCAAATAAATATTATTTTTATAATGTTGTTCACTTGTTTCAGGGTTTCATCAGTTTGCCCTTGAAACATGTAACCACTTCAGATCTGTCTAACGTAATATGGTAACATCCAGCATGCCAGTACGTTGTGCTTGACTAATTAACAGCTTTATTTGTTTATTTTTTAAGTGAGCAATCATAAGTTAAAATATTTTAGTATGTAACAAGAAAAGGAAAATGTGAACTTTTATTTCATCATTTTGTTCTCACATGTATACGAGGTGTGTCCGGAAAGTATCCATCCTTTTTGAATATCTTGAGAACTGGTTGCGTGGCCTTGATGTAACATGGCTGCCAGTAAAGGAGACCTTACTTTGCATCCGTGAACAGTCACTCTCCTGTGGAGCTAGTCAGTCTTCAGTGTGATGCCGTTGACTGAGCTTATGTACTGTATGATCGTGGCATTCACAAATCTCCCCCCTTTCAATGTCGATTTTAGCTTTGGGAAAAGCCAGAAGTTGCAGGGAGCCAAACCTGGGCTGTAGGGGAGCTCACACACCTGGGTGATGCAATGTTTTGCCAAAAAAGCCTCCATGGGAGCTGTAGAATTGACAGGTGCATTGTTGTGATGAAGCTGCCAGTCACCATTTGCCCACAACTGCGTCCGATTTCTTCTTACTGCATCCCTCAGCCAATGAAGGACTTTGATGTAGTACTCCTCAGTTATTGTCTGGCCTGGAGGAGCGTACTAGTGTTGGACAGCACTTTCATGATGCACCTTCTTCGGAAATGGAGACTCAGGCGACTTCCATTGGGAAGACTGGGCTATTGTTTCATGGTCATAGCTATGGACTCATGACTCATCTCTGGTTAAGACCTTATGGGGAAATCTGGGTCTTTGTTAGTGGTTTCAAGCAAGTCCTGGTCAACCTACAGCACCAAATTCCTTTTGCTCTTGTGACAGGAGCTGCTGAACAAATTTTGCCACCACATGTTGCTTGCCAAGATCCTCTGTAAAAATCTCTGAAACAATAGTCCGTGGAATCCCCCGTGCTTCTTCTAATTCTCGCACTGTCAATTTTTGGTTCCTGTTTACTCCTGACCAGCACACTACACACACCTAACCAGGAATTACATATGCAGCCACGTTTACCAAGATTTTATCATAACAACCCACTACTGTATTGTATTTTATCATTTTGATAATTCATAACTTTAGCTGACACAACTTGTAAACTCCCTGAAGATGGTGTATTAACACCAAAACATGTTATAGTGATTTTAATATCAATTTACACTACTTAATTGTACATATGTTGGTATAATAATAAACATTAATTAGACGGGGAATGTACACGTAAATGTAATGCTGAGGCATTTTCGCTTAAGCATTGTTGCCATGAAAAAAGCAGTTGGTATTACAGATTCTGAGTTTGTCTTTAGCCTTAGTTATATAGCATGCTGTGCGCATGTGCTGTATTATATTGTCATCTGTAGCCTGTCTGGCTGTACCATATTTTTCTTCATTATCTCACAAATGGCATGATTTTTGGAAAAATATTGTTGAACATAACTTTTGTGTTGTGATTTTCCCTACTACTTTTGTCTGCAACATTTCTCATGCTAAGAAGAAGTGAGTGAGGTATTATCATAAATTTACATATGTCATTATGTAAATTTTCTGTTATTCTTGTCAGAATTTAATGAAACCAGTCTAGTTGACAGTTTTTTGAAAAATACTCAAGTATCAAATTTCGTGAAAATCTGTCTAGTGTGAGCCGAGTTGTTCCATGCTTATGGACGGGTAGGCGGACATGATGAAGCTGATTATTTATTTTCACAATTTTGCGAATGCGTCTAAAAACTGAGTTCCTGTCATTCAGAAAACATGTGGTTGCCATTATAAACAACACGTGTCTCATGCTGCTGTGGGAAGTACACACATCAATACACGGCGTGGGTAAAATACAGAGCCTTTGAAGGTTAAAGCAGGTGGTACATATACTAATCACCGTGCTTCGTTGGTTAATGTGTAATTAGCTAATTGGACCGTTTACCTTTGAAGGTAGTCTGACAGGTGACATGTAAAATTGGGTAACTGATGGGTAAATGATGGGTAACTTCCATATTTCAGTCAGTGTAGAAGTGTTAGCCATTAGTAGCCAGTTGGGTGGATTGTCGGTGGAGTCAACCTTAACCACAATGACCCTTCATCTCTTCTCACCAGATTTCCATCTGTGGGCCACATGAAAATCATGGAGTATGAACAGACATTTAAAGGTTGCAGTTGTTGCAAGATGCTTAAATGTTTGCGAAGGGTTTTGTTTGGCTTAGACATTCATTAATAAAGCAGATCATAATACGTATACAAGCTGAAGGTGGCTACGTTGAACATTCTGTGTTGTTTGATCTGTGCAGCGTGGGAACTTGTTCTGTAACACACCCTAAATGTACGCTAATTATTCATGAACTGCAAGTATCTACCCTGTGTAATTATTGAGATCTCGTTATTTGTGAGTGGATATGACAGGATAAATTAACGATAAATGTATGTTGAAATAGAGTTGGGAAAGTATGGTTAGTATAGAGACTGGGCTGCAGGCTGGACAACAGAGGAATCGTAGTTCAATTCCCAGTAGGGGCAAGAGATTTTCTTATTTTCAAAGCTCTGAGGCTGTCTCTAGGCCTCACCCAATTGGCTATCTAGTCAGGACCAAGAGCTTCTTTCCAGGGAGTAAAGTGGCCAAGATGTGAAGCTCACCTGTCATGCCCAACTTGAGCTGAGGGTTAAGAATGTGTGGAACTATATCTTGACCCCCTCCCTGCTTATGTTTCCATGGCATGAAGCATAATCTTTGTCTTACTGGGGTGGGTATTTCAATGTTGGCACATGGTTAATGAAAAACATGAGTATTATTGGACAGAAAAAGCTAAACTTGTGAAATAAATAGCATTGCATGGAAAATGAAACAGAAATTATGCACCACATCTTAAAAATACAGTAAATTTCCTTGTTGGCAAAAGATATAAATTGAATTTCTAGGGGTAATTTCTTATATGTATTTGTGTATGTGATTGCAGGTTTTTAAAATGTTAATTAAGCACAGGGATAACTTGTGTGACTTCAGAACATATTTTTGAGTTTCTTGTAAATGCTGTTTGTATTACTGAACTGTAAGCACCTAATTTTGATTGGACCATTCCATTTTTAACAAGCATCGCCTCAAATATTGAACAGAAAGTAGATTTAAATTTAGGGTTTTCTATAGTTCTCTGTGAATGGTGAAGCAATAAACAAATAGACACTTGTTTTATACTAGTTTGGTTCTTGGCTTGCAAGCTGGCCATCTTTCTGAAATGTAATTAAATGAGTGTATTATTCTTTCATTCATCTTATGTAAAACTGTGGTTTGGATGTAACAGGTCCATCCAAATTTAAGTTTGCGAAATATATCTTGAAGGATGGATACTAGGCCAAACTGAAACCATTATAACCTACCAGTCACACTAACTGAATTTAGAATCATGTCTTACTTAGTAAGTCAAATGAAGGCCATTCCTACCCATATTGGTTTCTTTCGTACTTAAGCCAGCATGGAGAAATACCATATTTGCCAGAATATAAGATATCACCTTTCACAGCTCCCTTTTCGGGAAAATACTTATGCAGAACTTGTTTAACTTTGTATACAATTATAATGTGACTGACATACTCCAAACCTCTATATTTCAGGTGAGGAATTGTGTAAGATTGTTGTCTTATATTTGGGTAAATATGATATGTATCTCATGATGTCCAGTAAAGTAGTGCAGCACATGCACTTATCAGGCTTGCATTTAATGCTTGCATTTAATTTTATTATTAAGAAGTGACAGCCTAAGCCTCTTCTGTAATCTTTCTTCCATCAAATAATTTATTTTATGTGTCACTATACCCTAAAGGTCAGACTGTTTCTGTAAATGATATGAAATAGCAGAAACTTACTGTCCTTAAATGTAGCCACAAGGACAGACAAGATGCCATTTAAAGTTGTCAAGAATATGAGATAACAATTTTGTTACTGTCAGCCTCATTTGGTTGCGTGCCTTACTTTGTGTGGGATGTTTCTAATTGTGAAACATCATCCCTAGAACCATGTGATGGGTTCCTTTTATTTTCTTCTCATGTCGCCCAGCATTTAAAATGTTTCTTCCTAAGGTAAATGGTGTCATCACTAGATTTTGATATACAAAGTTACATCTACTTTAGGGTTAGAAGTCACATCTGTTGTTATTGACCTTTAGGTTGCAGTGGATGCAGACAGGAAATTGTGAGTAAAGAACTTCATGGTTACACCGTGCATCAGAAATATCAGACACTTTATTGTCCAACTGATGCACACAACGTTAAAAACGTTGAGTTATTAACCCTTAGCCTACCGGATTAAATTTCACTTGCCATTTAATAATATTAACCCTTAGGCTACTAATTTCGTATATATATGGAGCTCCTAGTAAAGCCAG
>JGI20166J26741_11743696_pt1 | contig 10556 bp, 7 predicted proteins | sample TergutCu122P5_FD_26741 | JGI IMG/M metagenome (IMG submission 26741) | reverse complement strand
GTCCCCGGATTTAACCCCGTGCGACTTTTTCTTATGGGGGTTAGTGAAGGACACTGTCTTTGTGCCTCCACTCCCCGCTTATCTCCAGGTTCTTCGCAACCGTATCACCGCTACTGTGGCTCTGGTCGACCGTGATATGCTGACACGCGTGTGGAACGAAATGGACTATCGCATAGATGTCTGCCGTATTACCAAACGTGGACACATTGAGCATCTGTGGAATAGGTAAAAAAAAACTTGAAGTATTTCTCTCTCTATCGGCATAAGAACTACCATAATCCGTTGAGTGTTTTATTTGTTGCGAATTTTAAAATGTTTCACGGCCTTACGAATAACCCGGTATATGCAATAAGCACCCCGATATGTGGGTCCCTATAACCATGGCATGGATCGTCGTGAGGCTGCCGATGTAGGAACGGCCTTCAATATGTAGTGTAGTTGCGAATATACTGAATGAGAAGTTGCGGACAGCAGATAAGGTTTTGTCCACCAGCTTGTAATTTGCGCGATTTGCTTACAAATCCTCAAATTAAAAACTGTCATATATACAAACATATAAATGCTTCTCGCACTGACCTGATTATTTTGTTCAAAGTGAGAAAAGGCGGGAGGACATGTGATTGGGCATTAGCAATGTGGCTAGCCGGTGTAAATTGGGGGTAATGACAGTGGCTAGGGAAGTGGAGCGGAATAAATTAGAAAAAATGAGAGTACAAGAGTTACGTGCGGTCTGCACGTAGTACTGTCTCGATTTCGATAAGAACCTATCAATCATGCAGATAGTAACTGGGAGCAGCGAGTGTTGGAAGATTAAGGTGCAATTAATCACAGCTGAAAATGTTAAACTGTGCTGACTCACAGTAAAGACAGTGATGTCTGCTGGTGGCCAGTTTTCCATATCTCTTTTTCCACACCTACAGTAAAGCTATCTGTGAAAGTACCATGTGAGAGCAAGAAAACCAGTTTATGGTGCAAAATGGAGAGATTGACCACCATCAGCATGCAGGCAATAATTCCAACGCCTTACATATGAATGCATAAAATACAGTACTGCTGCGTAAATACCGATATTGAGTCCTTTGTAATTACGGAAATTAATGGAACACAAACAGCGCTCTGGACTGTATACGGAAAGTGTCCTATTTGAGTGTCGTCTGCACCCCCACTAAAAAATACTGAACCTATACCGCGATAATCCAAATGCTTTTACGGTAATGAAATGGAAAGGGCACTTTCTAAAATACGCAACAGAACATACCTAAATTCAACATACAACGTTACATTACTTCCTTATCTCAAATATCTGCCTTACTGACAACAATTAACATCGGTGTTTGCAGCTGCTCGGTAAGGAAACGGATATTGAATGTAAGACCGTGTAAATATTTATACGTACTTAGTTTAAAGATTCATTGTGTTAGGTTGTGTGAATTTTGGTAAGCAATTCGTGTAATGTTAACCAATATAAGTCTTTTTAATGTCCCTATATATTTAGCATAAAGGGAAATAATTGAAGTTGCTGAGAATTTTATACATACTTAGAATAAAATGACTAATATAAGGCTGAATACACTATTGAATGTTTTGTACATAAAGAAGGCAATGTGAAAATGTTTAGTTAATGATATATACATAGAATATATATGTATTTTATGGCTATATATGTGTGCGTGTGTGTCTCCTTCCATTGGTTTTGTTCGGCTGATAAAGCAGTTGGTTTTATTGGTTTGATGTTTAAAAGACAACAGAATGAATCGGCTTAGGTAAAAGTGTGATAGTTACTGAGAGAATTTTGTTGGTTTGATGTTTAAAAGACAACAGAATGAATCGCCATAAGGTAAAAGTGTGACAGTTACTGAGAGGATTTTGTTGGTTAGATGTTTAAAAGACAACAGAATGAATCGATTTACAGTAAAAGTGTGAGAGTTACTGAGAGGGTTTTGTTGGTTTGGTGTTTAAAAGACAACAGAATGAATCGCCTTACGGTAAAAGTGTGACAGTTACTCAGACGGTTTTCACATAACGGACGGTTGCTTGAGAGCTCTTATAAAGACCCATCATAGCGAACTGCATGAAACTTCAACAGTCGGTTTAATCGTCAATGTTATGTGACAGAAGGGCTGACGGCCGGCTGCGGCCTGCAGGGAAAAGTTTTATGATTTGCAGGAAACTAACAATCCTGCTGTTACGCAACTCGGAGCAGTGATTGGCTGAGGATTAAAGTGCAGTTTATCGTAGCTGATAATATTAAAATTCCCTGACCCACAGTAAACGCGGTGCGATCTGCTCGAAGCCAGTTTACCTTATCTCCTGCTACCAAACCTACAGAAAAACTATCTGTGAAAATACTACGCATCAAACAAGAAAACCAGTTTATGCTGCAGAATGGAGAAATAGACCACCGTCAGCCGGAATGAATTTATTCTTATTCATGAGAAAATAATAAAAAAATGCACCACTATTGGGAAAAGTTCCAACATTAAGCCATTTTTGTAATTACAGAATACAATAGGACACAGAGGGCGCTTTTGATTCAGAAGTTGCCCAGTTTTAATATCAGCAGTGCCACCTGCTAACTTCACATCATGTTCGTATATTCATTCATCTCCTTTCGTCCCTCAGGCAATCTATATACCGTATCTCACCAGGCCACAATTTCAGTACCTTTCCATTTCTTTCGTATTGTTATCATCTGGGGCTGTAAGTATGAATTTTGTAGCACAATTAATAAAATACACTGCAAAACGAAAGTTAAAAACAGCACACAGCTTTACGTTTCTTTACCAGGTCACAAAAATTACGTTATAGGAAATATTTACGTTAGCGCTGATGAATATTGGGCCTAAAGATATCTAGTTAAAACTCTGCGAATATTTCTACTTACGTAGCATAGAGATAGCTTATATAATGCCCTCTGAGTATTTCTACTCAGCATAGAAACAGCAGATATATGGCATTGTAAATGATTCAATGTACTTAGCATATAGACTGAAAATGTAAAGTTCGTGAACTTTTGTTCATATTTATCATAGAGATGGCATTCCTAAGTCTCTGTAAATATAACTACCTACTTAGCAAAAATATATCTATTGTAAAGCTCTGTAATTGTGCCTACCAAATTAGCATAAAGATATCTACTGTCAGAGCTCCATAAACTTATCTACCTACTTAGCATAAAATATTTAGTGTAAGTCTCCTTAAATATATCCACCTGTTTATCATAAAGATATCTAGTGTAAGGCTCTGTAAACTTTTGTTCCCACCCAACATAATGATAGCCAATGCAACGCTTTGTAAATATATCTACTGTAGCCGAACATTAGCAGATTGTGCCGGACCAACCCCTGTGTAAAAGCATTTCTGTCCTTCGATTCTCTCGCCTGTAACCATGTCCATCCAGAGGTGACAGCTGTAAAGCTGATTGCTAGGACCCGATATTAGTGAATTCAGTTTGGGTTTGTATTGACAAATTTATGGTTTTATTACGTAAAAAATAGAGTCTCTTCTTACGTTGTGACGTTTCATTACCTTCAAAATTTAAAATCAACTTCTGGGAAATTAAAATTTGTCATCTCGCGAAAGTAAAATCTTTTGTTGTCCGACGAATCAATAGAAGAATAAACGTTGGTGACCCTGAATTTTTTTTGTTTGGGTTTAGCATAAAGATAGCCAACGTAAGTGTCCGTAGATATTTCTACGTGCTTGCCATAAAGACAGCTCTGTTTCATCCTAAAGGCTGTACATCTAACACACCAATCTTACTACAGCCTAATGCCTCCTCACCACAAAAATACACATCCCTATCTGCCAAATTCAGATACACATCAATTGTTAGTTTACAAACTGCAGATACAACAACAGTTAAAACTACGTATAGAGGAAAACATTCACTTATATTGCTAGTTGTGAAGACGGTAAATATCTGTGTTGAGGGACACGAATTATTCGGTTTCTTACAATAGCTGTATGTCTATTTCTCAGGCCCCTGTCGCGGAGGTGATATTTTCCTTTTTAAGGGCTCGAAAGTTACCAGTAAAGCTCTACCCTTCGAAAAATTTTCAGTTCTAAGTTATGGTGTGCACTTGCCGAAAATTGTAGGGTAGCACAGTTGATTTTGCTAGTACGAAAATGGACAAAAAATTGGCTATTGATAAGGATGACTCATCCACAAACATCTGGCTGCATGAGATAAAGAAACTTTATCATGTGCCCTGTTGCCGCACTGTTTTCCAGCTCTCTTCTCGCTCGCCACGTCTTCTGTCGCCATTTCCTAAAGCTACCGAATTTTTTCTTTCTGCTCTCATTTCACATGTGGAGATACTCTGATTCCGCCTACCGTTCGGTTCGGTTGCTTTAGAAATGTTCCTTTTTGTCTTGCAGTTCTAAAACACCCTTTCTCCCAGTAACTGTACTTCGTGCCTGTTGCTGCTGTTGGCCGGACCGACGGTGTTCTGTTTTTGAATTCTGCTAATACCGTGCAAACTGTTTGATGGGTTTAATGTGAACTGGGGGCGTTGCTGTGTTTGTTTGTGTGTATAGATGTGTGCAGTGGAGAGGTGACTGTATTGTGTGTGTGTGTGTGTGTGTGTTTGTGTGTGTGCGCGCCCGCTCGCTCACTCGCGTCCCGTTATTGGAAAAATATTTTTATTGTTCTCCAGATTCATTTGATGACAAATACACTGTTTAATACCCAATTCAAAACTTGTTGGCAATTTGAAGTTTTTTGGGGGTAGTCGTCCCCGGTCAGCCTTCCACAGGGATTTTGACTATTGTAGAAGGGAGAAAGTGGTGGGGGCATTCTCAGTGGTTTTTTCAGTTAGCGTGGTTTCGAATTTAAAATAAGAAATTACCATAAACATCAGAAAAGCTTCTAAATCTTTACCGCTGGTGAATGTTTTGGAGGTTAAAATTTTGGGAAATGTTGGCAGTGTTTCTGAAAATACTGCGTTTGTCGGATTCGCTGGTGTTTGAGATAATTTATCTGTTTTGTTTATAACAATTAGGCGAAAGTTTGACAGAAAGAGTTCAGATTTTGAGATTTGAGGAATTTCGTAGGTGGGTTTTGCACAGCTTGTTCCGCAATATATTTACTAACAGTTCAGTACGAAATCTTTGCCCGTCTTCTGGACGAGGGGCAGACATTCTGTAACTACGTTAGCCAGATTAAGTAGGCTGCAGCGGTACTGCTGTTACAGGTGTTGGAGTTTTTCTTTGTTGAGAGTAATGTAGGGTGTTTGTTTACTGGGCAAAGGTAGCGGTTATTGTTTCAATAAAAGGTAGCCTCCACTACGAAGTTCCACAGAATTTGACGGCAATGTACCTTGATACAAAATTAGGTATGTACTGATTGCATGAGAAGGGCGCTGGTCCATGACATAAACGAGCCAGTTTCCCACATTCCTTTGCGGCCAACTTCAATTCGCCGATGAAAATTTCTTATTCGCTGCACTGATCAGATCGTTGATCGCTTCCGTCTGTGATTCCATTACAAGACGATTGGATACGTGAAGTGGGACTGTAGATTGTGGCTGGTCCGTTCTACAGGGAACGACACGAGGGCGAGTTTTCCTCAAGACTGAATAGCTGGTTGTCGATTGCGGATAGTTGTTATGACTGAGAACTTAATACCTACGGTCAAGATCGGTGTTGCACACTTGATGCTGACTGCACTGCTAGATACTAATCCGGTCAGATCATAGCTGCAGCTGAATATTTCCTTCAATTGTAATAAGATGATTCAAAATTAAGTTTACTGCTACTGACGTTACACTTCGAAGGGCTTCGGGTAAATCGTTGTAGAAGATAGGCTACGTCATAGTTCCTTCGAAAATTCAGGGGGTTTCATGGAGCGTTTCCCTACTTGTCTACAGTAACGTAGCCTTGCCTTTGATCTTGTGGGGGGATTTAATTAAAACCCAGTAATATTTTGTAGGAGCCAGGGGCGAATTAAGTTATTTGGCGCCCCTAGGCAGTGAAAAAATTTCCGCCCCTTATTTCAAGCAGTGTTTCTTTCAGGTGGGTATTACCCCCCAGACAGTCAAACACCACGCCTCCCAGTCCCAAGAGAGAAATAACGAATATTTGATTTTCTATATTGAATTTTGCATCAATAATAAAATTTAAAATGTAACTTTTCTTTAACATTTTACCACATCAAGAAACAAAAATAAAAGTTTATGGCACTTTATCATCAATTAAAATTCCCATCTACATTCATCGAATATCGCTCTGTAAGTGAATGGAAGGGGGTGGTAGTAATTAGTAACTTTGACAGTTTAGATGCCGCCCCTTCAAATCTACCGCCCTAGGCAGCCGCCTAGTCTGCCTAGGCCTAAATACGCCCCTGGTAAGAGCAGCGTTTGTTTTAACTTCTCACATCAGCAGGTGTTTTACGAAGGTGTGCTGATAAATCCTTTGCCCGACCAGGAAGGAAACAAGTTACAGCGACCAAACTCGGGATTTATTCAACATAATCCCACGAAGCTCAATACACCTCTTAGCCCGTTGCTCTAACCTTTGCAATTCAGTCAAAAATAATTCGTAAAATTGTCCGTCCAACCTGGACTGCTCGGCAGCAATGGCCTCCGCGTCGGACGAAAAATAGCGAATTTAAAATATTTTAGTCCAGGCTACAGGTGTTATTCCGAGGGAGCCAGAACCGGAGAACAGGGTGGGTGACCGAGACATTGGAAGCAGAGGTAGGCCAGTTTCTTCTGCGTTGCAAGTGCTCCGTGAGTCGGGGCATTGTCGTGCAAGAACAAGACCAGTTTGGTGAATTTCTCGTGGTATTTTTCCTTCAAAGTGTCCTTCAATTGCACCAGCAGAGATGAGTAATACTCCGCGTTGATAGTTTCTGATGTAGAATACATCTACGGTTTCGTTGGATGGGGGTCTGCAAGCAAAATCGATGACGTCACAGCGTTACCGAGCCACATACAAGATGGCGGATAGGCGTTACTATGGCAACGTTATGACAACAACAAGATGGCGGCTATATTCTACATCTTCAACAGTACAGTCGTAGACTGAACTTGTTATTATTATTTTTCTCCCCCCTTTATTGTCTCCTTACACAACTTGCAATTTTCTTAATTGACTAAATAAACACGTGACACAAAAACCTTCGAAGCAAAAGCAGTGGTCTGAAGGACACAGTTATGGTGTGTTTCGGAGACCAGGTTCGTCGTCAATGTTCCACCACCAAATGTCCGCAGTCTCGCCATTAATCACTGTCTGGCCACATGTGTCAAACAAACTGAATTGATGACATAGGTCATTTTGAGACATTACACAAGAGGGATTGGAGTTATCACCACTTCAACAAGAGAATTCACTCTGTCTGATATATGTTTCTATTATAGCCGCACTGTTGGCATCTAGTCTGTCTTCTTGCGGCGTAATCATGTAACGTAGGCTAACAAACATTATAGAAAGAAAGAGTGTCGGTTCGACTTTATGAATGATCAACCGTGGAGACACTTGAAGGATTGCAGTGCTGCACCAGACGTAAGACATGTAAGTCTGCTTCTCCTGTCTTTGTCATTGTAAGAGGAAGAGCCTCACTCTCACAGCCCACATCAAATTCAACTACACCCTCAACTAATCAAGGGTAGACACTCATCTATTCATGGATGCTCCGTGAGTCGAGGCATTGTCGTGCAAGAACAATACCAGTTTGGTGAATTTCTCGTGGTATTTTTCCTTCAAAGTGTCCTTCAATTGCACCAGCAGAGATGAGTAATACTCCGCGTTGTTAGTTCGGCCCTTTGGAAGATAATCAGTGAGGAGGATGCCTTCTTGATCTCAGAAAATCGAGGCGAGAAATTTTCCAGCGGATTTATGCACTCGGAACATTTGGGGCGGGGCGAGCCGCTATGCCGCCAATCCATTGATTGCTGCTTTGTCTTCGGGTCATATTGATATAACCAGGTTTCGTCCATGATCTCCAATAGCGACAGGAAATCATTTGCATCGCGCTGAAAAAGTTCCAAAATTTGCTCTGACGATTGGCACTGTCGACGTTTTTTATCCGCTTTCAGGCATTTCGGGACCCACTTCGCGGAGAGCTTCCGCATGTTCAAATCTTCATGAATTATGGACCCAACCCGCTCACGTGAGGTGCCCAGTTGCTCAGCTATCGATTTAGCCGAAATCCGGCGGTCTTCCAAGATTAGTTCGTGAATTTGATCAATAATCTTCGGGGTGGTCACTGTTTTGGGTGTTCCAGTACGAGGCGCAACTCAGGTGGAAAAATCCCCATGTATAAACTAGGCCACCCAGTTTTTGACGGTGGCATACGGTGGTGCATGTTCCCGTAATGTTTCTGTCAGAATGACGTGAATTTCTTTCGGCGCCTTGTCTTGCAGGAAAAAAAACTTTATGACAGCTCGAGTCTCGATGTTGTTGAAATCGCGCGCATCAACTGACATGCTTCCTTTCAGGCTGTGTAACAAGAAAAGACTTGCAATTCGGTGCATGAACACACCCCCCATTCCAACGACACTATCGATTCCGTCCCACATCGTGGTCGGAAAACTTACGTTAGAACGTAATAAGATAATTTAAACCTATTGTGTAGTTTGCAAGAAAGATGTAATTCTCACAAACATCAGCTTCGCAACAGATGCTGCTGACCGCCACAAATAAGAGGAAAAGAATACTGAATATATTTTTGAAAAAGTTGTCGTGGAATATGAATTTTCCTACTCACAGAGCTTAGAGATAGCAAATTCTTAATGACCTTAATATACCTAGCAATAGAGTAACAACCGGTATACTGTAATCAGTACAATTCCTGAGCCACAGGCTGGCCACCTGATGGACCGTAACCTCTCCCCGTTCCAGACCAACTGTGCGGCCTACAAAGCACTGCAGTCAGTTGTTACAGCAGGTTTCTTCCCCAACGGTAAATCGACCGTGGCTCAAAATTGATTAAATTCTCCCATCCTGTGTTGCGGTCAAGAATGTGTGGAGTTATACTTTTATTCAGCCATGTAACTGTATGGCATGTATTTTGTGTCACGTAGCTAAACACAATTCCCTGTATGCTGTTTGCTCACCAGTGTACATGCCTTAAGAACAGCACATCAGCAATCCTCCGAACGCTCTTCATAAGGACGGTCTTTTGTTGTTTGAAATTAAAACTGACTTCAGTCTGTATTGGGGAAGCAAACTTTACTCGATTATTTTTCCGCATAATAATTTAGCGCGTGAGTTGTATTATTAAGCAATATATGTAACACAGCACTAAATAAAAAGCGAACAATCTTCTTTGAAAATGTGTTGCACGTAGTTTACTGCTGCTCAGTTATATACCTACACATTTCCAGCTATATGCACCGTAAACTTAATGATTTTAAAGTTCTCATAAAACCAGTCCAAATTTCGACATATTTGGTGCCGGTCACAAGAGAAGCAATTTAGAATATTGATTGTTTTGTGTGAGATGTTTAGAATCGTTAAGCGTTTGTGCATATTGTTGGAAAATGTAGACGCAATAAAATAATTAAACGGAAGGAATAAATAGAAATATGTAGTTTGTGGTCAGTTATTGGATTTAGGTTTAGATGGTATAATTTGGGCTGCATAGATCGCTGAGTAACAGGTTGATTATTGTTATGGTGCTATCTGTACTGTAATGTATGTGGCGGTACATTGAATAATGACAATAGACATGTTAATATCATGTAAAGGCTGAAATTACTGGCGAATTATTTTATTGTACACTTTTCACGAAACTAACAGTCAGTTTCTCCAATTTTTCCAAAGCGACTAACAACTTTCTCGTACCGTAAATAACCCACTGTAATTTCCCGTAATGACTGTTGATGCATTTAACTGATTGCTCGGTTAGAACAGTTTCGTATTAACTCAGGGGTGCATAAGTGAGTGTGAGGTTGGTAAAACAGCAGGTGCAGCTGTAAGGCGGAGTTCTTGCGTATAGCATTATTATTGACAGGTAAATGGATGAATGGCTACAGAGGGGAGTGTGAGGAACGGACGGTGTTGTGTTAATGGTGAAAGGTAAAAGGAAAAGATACTAATTTAACATTAAAACTGAAATGAATGAAATGACCAACTGCAACAATAATCACAAAATAACAATAAATATTAAGGAAACGCCATGAAGATCTTTCTGTACCACAATAACCGACAAAAATTTCTTAAATTTTTTTTTCACAAAGGAAGTTATATACTATTTTGGATATTGAACAGACACGTTTTTCTCAGATGAAAGTTTGACTAAGTAATATTTTGTATAATTCAACATAATTAATACACTGCTGACATGAGAGGCAACCCTGCAGTTCTACACAATAATGTTATTATACCTTAACTTAGCTGCACATTACGGGATTGTGTTGAGTGGGTGTCAGGCTGCAGCACTGCTGTCGGTATTAGAGGAAACCAAAATATCACTCTTTAAAACTAGGAAATGTGTTAACACCATTTTGGTATTTACTGTATAGTGTGTTGATATAATGAGACATAGTGATGTGTTTAAAGCTTACGATTTATTTACATGCTAAAACTAAGGCAGGTGTACAAAACCACTG
>JGI20166J26741_11743585_pt1 | contig 10557 bp, 10 predicted proteins | sample TergutCu122P5_FD_26741 | JGI IMG/M metagenome (IMG submission 26741) | reverse complement strand
GACTACATTGAAGGACAGTAAAACTTCGAAACATGTATCTATTTTGTATCAGTTGTAAATAAATAGTTGCCACTATTAAAGTTCCAACCCTCATAGTATTAATTTTATCTTGTCTTATGATGGAAGCAGAACCAGCTTTTGAAATGTAGTGTAATGTACACCTCTGACAATGAACAATGTCAGACATAATATTAGTATAATGAATGGATTGTCACAGACCTTTAGAGGAACATATTACAATTCTTTTTACAAGTCAAGCAGAAACATAATCTGTGACACATGCCAAGAATTGTTGCTGATGTTTTGTTAATTGCTATATCTTTGCATTGGAAGACAAATTGAAACCAGTCTGTGTTAGTAGGTAAGTCATACAGTACTGAATTTAAATCTGATTGGTAACATGAATGTGTCTATGGAGTTATTCATTGTTTGATAAGGGCAAACTTCTGCTTGGCTCTAATGTCTTTCAAACACTGTAGTTTTGTTCTCAAAACACTTTCAAGCTAGTATAAACCTGAACACTGTGGCATCAAAATATATAACCGTAAATTGCTGCATATCAACATTTTAGTACTTTACAATTAGTATTGTGTGTGTGTGTGTGTGTGTGTGTGTGTTTTTTTTTCCCCCCCCTGAGGTTTTTTAGTTTGTCCAGCTCTTCTGTGTGTAAGAATGTCGTTCAGGTACCTTACTGATATTTCTAAGAATTGGTCTTATGTCACATCTTTATTCTGTTCAACTAATTTGTAATATTAATAATATAAAATGTCTTTCCCAAAGTGTTAAAAATATTTCTTTAATATCCAGATACCTAGTTTGTAAGGCATGAAGCACATTTGTAAGAAAAATTATATTTTTAATGTAAATGCCCGAGGTCAAGTGTCAATATTATTTCATAAAAGTGAGAGTGAATGGAATAAATATTAATATAGTCTGTATTATACATTTTATTTTATTCAGTTATTATACAGTTCTTAAAACTTTGAGAGTTTTTCTCATTGTGTAGGCCTGAGTCATTTTTTATCATCATGTATCTTGAAAGGGATGTGGGAGATTTCCTTGGAATTGATATATATTAAAAATTTATGATGTACATGCATTTCAAATAACTTCTTAACTGCCTGTAAACCATCCCAAAAATCATAATTTGGTATCATTGGTCATTAGTAGGGCAGCATAAATATGCTCTAAAGGCCTTTGCAGAATCACAGTCTATTCTTTTAACTCCAGCTGTTACATAGCCTTGTAATCCCTGAGAAGTCTGTATGTGTGATATTTCACATTTTACTGTGGTTTTACACTTTCTTTGTGTCTTCTGTTTTAAACTATTAATCAGTACTATTCTATATGGCAGAGCATGGAACTTCACCAACATGTGTCATAGGGTGTTCTTCTGGAGGTCAGGTTCTTTAGCAGTATTGGAGCACTGTACCTCAAAATAGACCATTACTTCTTGCACAGTTTATTCAGGCTATGTTTATTTATTTTCATGAGCAATACCATTCTTTTAAGCCTTCAAAGGCATCTCTTCTAATTCACATTCTCAGGCCTGTGAACTACATTAACATTGCTGTTTCCACTTGAATTTTATGTAAATTGCAAATTTTATGGTTAGACAAAAGAAGACTGTTACTACTTCTTCCCTTATCCCTTTCAGTTCTTTGTTGATATGAATGGAGATAAGTTTTTCTGATAAGGAACTGTGCCTTAAACCACTCAGGTTTTGCAGAAATTGGCTGAGTTTATATGTTCTTGACAATGGCATGTTACAATGAACATGCCTTGAGTTTTCTCAAAGACAGTGTTTTGGAAGGTAGATCTGTTTTTATAGTCATGTGTATAAAAAGAAAAAAAAGTTCCTCCTGAGTTTATCCCATTAGAAAGGCGTAATTTTGATCACTAACAACACAAAAGTGGACATGGTGTAACTTTAAAGAACAAGTAATTTCTGAGTAGTAGAGCTTAGTAACAACTTCTGGTGAGATAGTTGAAATGGTTGTGTACCCTACACAGTGACTAACAACTGTATTTTAAAACTTACTTACCACAAAAGTGATTACAAAACATTTGAACCCACATGTATAGATAAGAATTCACTAGTGTTTGTATACACACAGTATCGTCACAGTAACTGTCACTGATCACCACAGTTATTACAGAAGAATCATAACTACTTCCAGAAATGCAGGTCCATACTGTAGTTGAATACAGGCTTGCAGATGGGTTCATAAGAGAAGGTATGTGTTATGGACATGGAACAGATTAAAAAACTGTGATGTTAAATTATTTTCTTTGTTATATTTTGCAGGATGTAATATTTCACAATGAAGCCTACAGTAAGAGTAATAGTAGTGTTGAAGCAAGCCCAGAGAGGACATATGTTAATCGACCCTCAGAACAGCCATCCTTTGATGCACAACGTACACCATCCCCCAAACGAGGGGCTACTTTTGTGTCAGCTGTAATCAGTGCCATACTGAATGCAGCAGTTGGAGGATCAGGAAAACGAGCTGCATTGAAAAATGAAGGAACTGTTCAGGAAGTTCAAGATGCACATGGAGGTACATAACAGCATAAGAGTATCAGGTTGTATTGAAATACATAATGCGAATCAGGACAAGGTGCATGGAGTACCTGTAATTGTATATACATGACAGTATGTTTAAAAAACTATATTCTTATTTAATGTACATAATGTCCAAGTTAAAAGACATGACCTTGATTGTAAGTGTCCTACTTCCATTTAGCATTAAAATACAAATTCTTGTAAATATATTTCTGTTCATTTACAGAGGTGGAAGAAGATGTAAAAGATCTGAATAAAAGGGTGGAACAGAACAGTGAAGACACATGCTCAAATCCTCATGGCAGTCCTGGAAGTGTTGCAAATACTTGTCTTGTTAACAGCGAATCTTTACAAAACTTATCACGAGCTATCCTGAATCGACAACAGGTCGAGCTGGAGCAAGATGATGGTACCTGCTGTACTGATAACCTTATAGCAGGTGATTATGCCGGTTCCAGTATGGACCTCTTGCCAGCACTAGAAGACTGCTCCCCTGCTATAACTCTTGTGGATCAAATTATTGATGTAGACAATTTACTCACCAAATTGCTCAAGGTACTGCGGATCATCCAGCTGGAGAATGACACTTGTGTGGATGAACTACATGATGAAAGGTAAACTTAGTTCTTTATTTACATGGCCAATGAATTATATGCTATAAATATCTTTTTATTATAGTTAACTTACAAAGACAGTGCATTTGTTATGTTTCCCCACTGAAATCACATGGCAGGATTTGTGGACTAGTTCTTTGAACATATTACTACCCAACTTACAGATTAGTTTTACTGCTATTAATAGTAATAGTAGAATACGTGTCAAAGGAAGATGATTGCAAGAAAGTTGTCATTTTATCTCTTTAATTGTTTGAATATTTCAATTTTCTGCAGTGTTAATCCTAGCCTTTCTGCTGTCGTACTGCACATCTTCAAATTTTGTGTTTCCTCTCCATCAGGAGTGTGTTATTTACTTTGATCAAAACCTTCCTTTTGATCCTTTCTGCAGCCATTTCTTGATAGGAGCTTCATAAATCACTGTAGTATATGTGCTTGGTTTATGATATAATTGTTGTTTATATGCAGTATATCAGTGAAATGTTCAAGATTTTATAGAGGTACCAACTTTCTCACTACTGATCCATAAGATGAATGAGAAAACTCATCATACTGTGATATTGCAACAGAAACCTGAGATAATACAAAATAATTAATGAAGGTTCTTCCATGTGACAAATTTCACTGACATTGGATAGGTAAAATGACACTTAGTGACAGAAAGAGAAATAATGAAAGTAACAACTCTTGCAAGTAATTTGAACTTAGCTTGTAGCCTATCAAGGCATAAATTAGTGGTGCACCTTTGCATGACATGAGGGACACCACCATCCTATATAATGCTGAATTAACAGGCAGGGAAAGAACTGTTTGGAATTACAGTTCTAAGTGTGCAGGAAGAATGGAAAGTGCATGATTCATAGTGTAAGGATAACATATAACAAGTGGAAGGTTGGTGAAGCATTATGCATTTTAATACCTTTCTGATTGCTTGGGGATGTGAATACTGTATTGTGTTTCTGTCTGCAAGAACACTACCATTGACATACCAAGGAAAAAGGATTTCTCTATCTCATATTTGCCTGAGCATGATTACATTCTTATAGTGTTTAATGTTCCTGTGCACTCTGAATGGTGTTTTCTTGTAAAAATGTATTATTTTCTAACTTATCTTCTGTTACAACATGTCTGAAGATATATAGCTATTCTCTAGTTCTTTAAAAACATTTTGAAAATTTCTTGTGTAGAAGTTAACCTGTAGCTTTGCACTTACCTCATTTTAAAATTGTCATTGTTGAAAGGCTGAGAATTCATATAATTTTTCCTTTTAGTGTGTGTCAGTTCTGGTAATTCAAAAGTGATAATTGCGAGTTGTTGTATTCCACTGTTGTAAATGAATAAAAACAAGAATGTGAAAAAAAAGTAGATTACATTTGAACCCTGTGTTTCAATATTCTATGATAGTCAAATATACTACAACATTGTAAAAAGAGCCCTGAAATAGGCTTGTTGTTGTAATGTGTGTAAGTATTATTAAATACATATGTCTGACCCCGCTTGATTGTAACAGAATAAATGAAAAGGATTATCTTCTTATGCAGAATGCAGCTAGCAGAACAAGTGAGGCGAGAGCAAGAAAGCCGACGAGAAATTCAGGAAGAAGTGAGAAACTGGGAACAAGTTGGGGCAAGATTACATGGCCAAGTACAGGATGTGCACCTTCAATTGCAGCGACGTATTCAAGAACTAAAAAATACGAAGGATGAATTACAGCAGTACCGAGATCAAACTGAGGTAAGAGAAGCTAAAGATCTTGTTTCTCTCAGTCATCAAAATGTTATATTATTATTTTATTATCAGTTTATACATGAACAAAAATACGGTTATCATACGTGAATTTGGTGACTTCATCCTGGTGTCATGGCTCATTCGTATTTTTGTACCTGCTTTTCTCATTTTATTCTGTCTTGGTAAAGTTATTTTTAAACAGTTATAGGTATATATGAGCCATAGCTCATGCTATTTTAATTGTTCAGTAGTGTGTTTTCACAGCCGCAGAGCACTTAGTTTACTGTCACTGTACTTTTATGAGAATCTGCAGGTGGAGAGGGTATGACCATTGAGCATGGCATGTCTGTCATGGAGCTGTTATCAAACATGTGCATTATGTGTGGTTGCTATCATGTGGGATATATTGTTATTTTCTTTTTCTGTTCAAAATGTCAAAACAATTTCAAGCTTATGGATGAAAACTCTGGGACTGTCAGTTTCTGAAAAACTGTACAGTGAAATGGATAGGATTCAGTAGTTGTGCTGTGACGGTGTTTGTGCCTTAGCTGATGGAGGACGTTCTGTCAAGTTCATATGCACAATTCCAGTGGTCACTTATCATGTAAGTGACGAATAATTTTCTCAACTTCTTCATTTTTAGAAGCTGAAGAGAGAACTGCACAACCTAAGCTCTGTATGCAAGCAGACAGAACAGCAGCTGCTTTCTCATGAAGAAGCAGCAGCGTATGCTCTCCAGCAGTGGCAAGAAAGAGGACAGCTACCATCACCAGAAATACTGGCTAGATTGATTACTGCTCGAGACGAGGTAAGGTCATATGATATAGAAAATTATACTTCTTGACTAGTATGCATTTAATTTATATGGTGCTTGTGTTGAACAAAGTTTCCCAACCCTGTTGCTGGCTTGAAATTGATGTTATTTAGTTGTATTTGCTGTAATTGGATCATCAAAAACAATATATTTCTTTGTCTAAAAATATTTTACACATTGTCAGGGGTTGTATTCCATCCTGTTTATCAATCTAGGTCTTAATTAACACTTGTCATTTAAGGTATCCATTAGGTCTGTTAAAATCTTTCAGTGAAATTAAAAGGAACTTTATTTTATTATGAGCTGCCATTAATGTTTAGTAGACATTAATTCAGGCAAACACAAGTAGGCGATGTATATATTGCCTGTGTGCCTGCCTCCTGCATAATTTAATATTCATTTTAATATTACCCTCAAGTGAAACAATTACATGTTATTTTAATTGGACGAATGTCACAGAAATCCACATGTGTGTGTGTGTGTGTGTGTGTGTGTGTGTTTGTGTGTGTGTTTGTGTCTATATATATATATATTGGATATATTCATACACTTTCAGGTTCCCTTTCTGAGAGAAAAATTGGCAGAAAAAGAACAGCAGTTACATGAAATGGGACAAAAATATTCATCGAACAAAGAGGTGTTAACAGAAAATTGGCAACAGGCAGCTGCTGAAGTGAGACGACAATATGAAGCAATTGACAGTGCACTGGAGGTAAGATTCATCATTCGCCTGGTGGCAAGGAGCAGGGTGTCTTGGAGTAAGAATGAGTTACAATACCATGTGAGAGGAACACAGGTTTTTAGTCTTTGTTTGTACAAGTACTGTGTATGATTCATGTGAATTAATTGTGTGGTATAGTGAAAATTACTGAGAGTCTAGGCTGACTACCGAATCGTTGTCTGCCTTGTATTTAACAACTATAATGCAATAAAGTACAACTGATGGTATAAAATCTTTAATGTAACTGGCATACCTGTTCTGCTGACCACCTGAATGAATCTCTTGAACCGTTGGTGGTTCATGGATTACACTTTAGTAACCTCTGCTATAGCATGGCAATTGAAGAACCATGTGTCGCCATGTTACAGTGAAGACAGTTGAAAATGCCCCTGATTAGTAACCAAAATAGGGCTAAGGGAATCTTTGATCTTGGCATATGATTTATTCTAGTACAGATGACTTTAGATCACATAAGAGGCTATCTGTCATATTTACTGTAGGAGTGTCATTCTATTGTTATTCTCATACAGTTTATCTGCCGCACAGATATGACACAATTTTATTGGGCTGTATTGATTGTGTATTATATACAGGACTACAGCACTTTTGATAATAAGTACGTTGGTGGAGTCTTGCAAATTGGAACTAACAACAGGTGTAGGAAATACAACAAATCAGCTGGTACCGGTATTCTTGTTTGATGAATTCAGTTGGTTACCTTACACCAAAAATTTTGGCTACATGCCTGATCAGGAACACAAATCAACAAGTAACATGGAAGGCCAGTAGGATAGGACAGATTCTTCATGCTTACCTTTCATATTTTTTTTGTAGATGCAACTAGCCTGTCATAGCTAGCAGTCAGCTTGTGATGTACATTTTGTTAATATTGTGGTTTTTCTGAATCACTATCTTGAGAGTTTGGTTCTTGGTTTCATTTGTATGAATTATGACTTCATTCTTTGTCTTATCTAGGTCTTAATTGCCTTACTGACAATTTTTATTGTAAAATTTTCCTGGTATCACCCATTGGTTAGGTGTGTATGTAGAGGTAGATGATCGAACATACACTGTTCAGAAATTGTGAGTAATTCTTCCTGTTGGGCCAAACTGAGTTCCTGGCTGTCCACCTTCTTTACTTAAAGACACCAAGAGATCCATCTTCTGAAACACTTTGTTACATTTTGTAAATAAATTACAAACTTCATTAAATGTCTGTATATAATAATTGATAAGAAAGAACAGAATACTGTATGTAACTGTACAAATAATTTTAAAATAGTACAAGTTATGAAATTACAGACCAGTTATTAAATGAAATGAGGAGACAAACATTTTAAAAAATTGTTGTTTCTGGTGGGCAGACACATTACATATGATCTAACTTCTGAGAGTACCTACCCTTTATATATACATGTTTCAGAGAAAGGAGTGAAAAGCTGACAGTCATTTCATAAGGCAAACACAAACATTTCATCAGCACAGATCTTGTAGTTTGACTGGATGACACTGATCAGTTGACAGAGCTGATGCAAGCTATATGAAAAATATTCACTGCAGAAGGTAGATGTTAGGTCTGTGACTTGACATACACAGTTCTTTTATTAATTCATGAATTCAAGCATGTTAATTCAGGAGGAAATAATTTTTTAATTTGCAGACTCTGCACAGCATCCAGGGTGTGGTGATGCAATGTCCATCTCTTGTGAAGCTTCAGCAAGACTTAGAAGAAACCAACTTCCACTGTGCCTCATCATTGCCTGTTATTGCAGCAGATTTCAATGCTAATGCCACTCCCCTAGGAAGCCTCAATGGAACTCACAGTGGAGGGACCAGTGGTCTAGAAACAACACACAAATCAGGAAATGTCATCAATGGTAGGGCATAACAGTGAATGAAACAGCATTAAACTTCCCAGTGTAAATTTACAAGAATTATTGTAAGTGCTGACTGCTATCACTGAGCAACTTTGATAAAATCACAGCTAGCCATGAACCACACAATGGAAGAGCAAAAAAAAGGCTGATCATTAAATGCCACAGTGATATATGATGGCTGATAAAGTGTTTACATGCAAATTGACACTGATAGGTTTATAATTATGATCATTTGTAAATCAGTGCTTGCATTAATTGAGGTAATATCTCTATCATGATATTATTTTTCTATGTCTTATTATTAGGAGGTATATTACTGAAATGTGGACAGAACTGTCTCTGGCTTATGAAGTAAACAAAACAAAATAAAAAATGTACTGGTAGCAGAGTCTAGAAATAGAATAATTTTAAATTTTGTAAAAGTTCTGGTATTAGTTTGATGCAGACAGTGTGATATACAGTCCTGTAGGCACACAAAAGCTACAGGTTATACAGTACAGCCCTATAGACACACAATAGCTACATGTTTCACAGTGCAGTCCTATTAGCATACAGTAGCTACACGTTACACAACACAGTGCTGTAGACACAATAGCTACAGCTTACACAGTGTAGTACTATAGGCATACAGTAACTACAGGTTACACAGTGCAGCTTTCTCAAAGTGACTCAACCTGTCACATAAGTCATCAGCAGTCTACCAGACACTGTACGTGAATGCCCAGCATTGCTAGAACACCTCGATATCTCACATATTAGCCTGAGTGAAATGCCTGATATATGGCAATGGCTTAAGAACCTACAGGTTTTAGATGTGTCTGTGAACCCAGTGACAAATATCGTTCAGGGTGAACTGGATGGTTTAGAAAGCTTGCATTCTTTGCGGATATGTGGTCTTACGATGTGTGTATATTTTGAGATGAATGTCTTCACTTCTGTCAGTAATCTAGCAGAGTTGAAAGCATACAGATACACTGGACTGGGATACTATGATGTATCTGGCATCCTTCTTAATCTGCCAGCATTAGAGAAATTGGACAAGAGCTTGAAGATGCAGCTGTGAGTGGAGCACTGACAGAACCTGACATAATCTGGTCTGTACCTCCAAGCAGAGACAAGCCTTCATCCAATAGCAAACCTTGCACAGGAACTGCCAACAAAGCAGGTCCAGCTGCAGGCCTGCCAAGCTTGAATAATGATGACATCATCATCATCATTAATATTGTTGGTGGTGTGGTTGCCTTCATAGCAGTTCTCATTATAGTAATCTGCATTATTGTGGGGCTAATCACCACTACTTTGTAGAGGGATGGTCCACTTGCAACACCTGATGCCCTGTCAGCTGGAGGACATGCTTTCTCATCGGTTCTGCAGGTTCAGACTGTACCTGTGTCAAACCTTGAATGGGGCCACCCATGTATTTGGAAACTTATGAACCCAGGTATGCTGCCACTCTACCTCCACAGCTGACACCACCTACATAAGTGTCCCCACAACCTCCATATTCAACAATGGGAAGGCAACCTTTCTATCAGAGTTCTTCATACTGTATCACATACCCTACTGTAAAGAAGGAGCATTGGTAAATGGTGGAACTTCTGTGCACCCTTCAGATCCTTACGGGTGGCCATGTCTTCCTATGCAAATCTCAGACACTGATGGGATAAAAAGAGTGGATTCTGTAAAAACATGAGTCTGGAAGCAAAAGGTGTTAGTCACCTTACTTTTAATGTAAGGCTTAGGATCATACCTAGCACTCTGTTTTTAAAATTCTTAACACTTACCATTCTGTGTTATTACATGAACTACTGCCATTATTTTTATTCCAGCTATGTTTAAATTCAGTGCCCATATTAAAGACAAAGAATTCTGTCTAGCAGCAAGAACCCATAAAGTGTGTATTTCTCTTCAACATAAGCAGTGTCAGGGTAGTGTTGTAAAAGGCTAGTCCTATTTTCCCAGTGACTGAGGCCTATGCAACTTTCACGTACTTAGTTCCTATCAAATGAGAGGGAGGGAAGTGTAGCCAATCAACACAACTAGTTAGAAAGATGTTATATTCTACTAATGAAACTACATGTTTCGGCCTGTAATGGCCATCGTCAGGTTTCTATACCGATTAAGGGGAGTATATATATCACTCAGATATATAGACTCCCCTTAATCAGTATAGAAACCTGACGATGGCCATTATAGGCCGAAACATGTAGTTTCATTAGTAGAATATAACATCTTTC
>JGI20166J26741_11743474_pt1 | contig 10557 bp, 8 predicted proteins | sample TergutCu122P5_FD_26741 | JGI IMG/M metagenome (IMG submission 26741) | reverse complement strand
TGTTTAAGCTTTCATATTATGTATTTGGTTTTGAAAATAAATATTGCTGTTTATTTTTAATAAATAAGGGAACCTTACTTTACGATCAGCCTTCGTATGTATGCTTCTGCCCTGGACTCTGCTGTATGTTTCATTAGGCATGTTTTTATTAAACTCACTAGTTTCATAGTGATACCAGACTCGGTGAGAATAAGACCTCCCTAATAACTGAATTGTAGGTTTGGTTGATGACTGTAAAGAGCTGATGCACTGCCTCATTGTATACACATTTTTTCTCAAGATTTTGGAGATTGCAGAATATATGATCAGTAGTTGACCTGTTACGTCGAAATCCACACTGGTGATTTCAAATAATTTCCTCCACATATGGAGTTAAACTTCATAGAAATATGTTGCATAAAATTTTGTATGTTATAGATAAAAGTGATATGCCTTCGTACTTACTACAGTCTGTTTTATCACCCTTCTTATAAATAGGTACAATGATTGACTCCTTCCACTGCTTAGGCAGTTCCTTATTCCTTATTCAAAATAGAATTCATAAGTTCATGGATCTCAGAACCAATTGTCGTACCTCCTGCTTTAATCAGTTGTGATGGAATTTGATCAGTAGCTGGTAATTTATGTCTTCTTAGCATGTCAGTAGCCCTCTCAACCTCAAGGGCACTGTTGTGCTGCCCTGGTGATGCTGGAGTGTCATTGAAGCAAATATTTCTGTTATTTTTCTGTAATTTGCTGTTTATTACTATTCTGATTTAAAGGATCTGTGTTTCACCATGTCCATAGACAAACAAAAGTGTTTTATTTCTTGCAGTGTATTTCTCGTCCAAAATAATTATTAGTCTGTTAGCTGTGAAATGTTTGGTTTCAGTGATATGATATGGTATATAGAATTCCTGACCTACAACCACATGTCACATTTGTTTTGGTATGGACTGCATGATTGAAAATAGTGCTCCCAAGTGAGATTAACCAGCTTTTTTGAAAATTGAGTTTTCATTAACTCTTTTATTGGTTTAAATGGTCTTTTTCCAGTTAGAAGTCAGAACAGACTATATTTATGCTATGGAGGCCTGGAGAGATTTTCATGTACTTGATGGTCACCCTCTGTACAGCTGTTCAGTTTTGTTTGTGTTATAAAATGCAGCAGTAACTTACAGGCCATAGCATGGGGTGGGAAGTTTGAACATTGCTTTGTAACTACCAAATGACTGATATATGACACCCAAACCATTTCCTAATAATTCTCTTCACTGTGGCTTACCAAGATGGGCGTATTTGTGGGAGTGTTATTGCCCTTTTTGAGAAGGGGGGATTAAATGCAAACACCATAGGTGCACAGTATAATGTTACAAAGTCCACAGCAAGAGCATGTTTCAGAAATACCAGATGACTCTGTCAGTTGGAAGGTGCTACAGGTTTGGTTATGGCATGTATCCAACCTAGCTTCAGATGCTGCATTAGTAGCTGCAGCTCAAAGGAACCCTTTCATCAATGTAAGGAAATTTAAGGCTGCTACTAACTTTCCTGGGCAGAGACTTATAATTAACAGAGGTTTAGGGAAGGTGATCTCAGAGCACAACATGCTGCAGTGTGGGACCAGCCGACTGTTGAACATAAGATACATTGTGTAGCATTTGCTGAGAACAGTGTAGATGGCTAGTGTGATAGAATCATATTCTTGGGTGAATCTGCATTTAGTTCATGAAATGATGCGCTGGTTTTAGTGGACTGTCCACAGGTACAGCATTGCAACACACACTGTTTGTAAATCTACACATATGGTCGTTGTGTGTGTCGTCATTGTTGGGGCTTGATCTCCCATGAAGTGGCTGGAATTCTTTGTTGTACAGAAGAGCATTTAGAAAGTCTTAATTATCAGCGTAATATTGACAGTGATGGTGCCCTCCATAAGACTGCTTTATCTAGATAGAGTAATCCAGTTCTGACGAAACCATTCTTTTTTTATTCGCAATTCTTCTGTGATTCAAGTATGGGAATCGGTGCAGTCAGATGTTAAACTCATTAAGTGGCTACAATGAGCACCTGATATGAACCACATCGAGGATGTGTGGAATGAACGGAGAAAAAAACTCTACAGGAATGTGGCATGTTCTTCCTTTGAAAAACCCATTCTCTCTGGCCATTGTGTCATATGCTTGGGGTGCAGTGCCTTAATCTCATCATGCCCTGATTGTTGTACCCCTGAGAAAGAACCCTGGTGGCTCTCAGAAGCCTGCGTGGGCCTCACAGATGGTGTGAATGATTTGTAACAGAGAAAAATATCTTGCCTTTGTTCAGATTCCAACCCTACACCATCCAGCCATTAGCCTAGTCACTGTACTATGTGAGTCTCCTCCTTGTTGACATACATGCAAGTGAATATATTGTTGAAGTATTTATGTGTGTTTTGCCACAGGACTTTGTCACACATCTGGATGAATAATGAAATTTTATCCATGTTTTAGGCAGATGTACCCTTTTTTTAATGAAGACAGACATATACAGCAAAACTTTGAATGACTTGAAATTATCATGACAGCTGAATGCTTTCATCACTTCTAGTTTGGGATATGGAAAATTTTAGGCACTCGATTATGATGCACAGGGTGTGTCTGTCTGTTGGTCTATGCAGTGTGACATCCTAAATGACTGTAATCATTGTATGTTTTTGGCACTCTAAACTTTTGAAGATGCTACTGGGGTAGAGTATCTAACACTAGACCACCAGGGAAGTCCATACTGGTATAATAACAAAATGGTCCAGGAGATGGGAGCTGTGCCAACCTCCAAATATTTTGTTTTTCAGTTATAGCTCTGTCAAAGGGTAATACCAAAGAGTGGTAATAAACCAGCCATTGTTATACACCTTTAGAGAATCACTGAATGCTTTACCTCATCCTCATCTTACATAACTAAAATGTCAAAGTATTATTTAACATATGGTACTAAAGTGTTGGTATTCTCTAAACATATTGTTTTGTCCTGCAGGCCTGGTTACAGGGAATCAGGAAAATCACGCACAATGTAAAGGCAAATAATGTATGCCCCATGACGTGCTTGAAGAAGCAGTAAGTTTGGACATTTGTTGGTTAGTCTGACAGCATGTTGATGTGTCATGTCATTAATCTTAGTTGTGTGTGGGTGTTACTGTTTTTGTTGCATGGATTGCCCGCCTTCTATGTTGTGTTAACAATTGGTAGACATGGCAGGAAGGTTTACGGATTGTCACACATAACAACAAGATAACCAACGTCTGTGCTCGCACTACTCTCATGAAACAGTAAGTCAAATATTGATCAAGATACTTGATTATTTATAAGTACATTTGAAGTGTCTGTATGAAAGCTTGCATTTGTGTTAGAATTTCAAAAAAGTATAAAACTGTGAAGTTAAGTGAAATATTAAAAACAATTTTATTAAAGGTTTGGACATATCAGTTACAAAGTATTTAGATGTTTCATAGAACTCTGTGTAATTTTTCTGTCCTCCAGCATATTCGTTCCAACAGCCCATAGAATTGTCGAGATTTTGTCATAATAAGATAACTTCAGTTGGGCCTTAAGTCAGGGCATTGTTTTTTTTTGTGATGAACTCATTTTGGAAGTAATTTTATCCTTGATGGTATCTCAGATATGTTTATTGCACTCTCCTTAACTACTGTTGCCAATTCCTCGCAGGGCAAGTCAATAAAAATATCCAAGGGAGGCTCTTAAGTAACTCAAGAGTTACTCAAGGGGCTGTTTTGTCTTGGTGTAGGCCTTGGATGAAAACCTGTATGTTCTGTCAAACACATCAGTCTCTGCCGCTGCATGTTGTAGTTTCTTAACAAACACAATTGAATTGTTCAGTTTATAATGAGGCCAAAATCAAATATGTGCCTGTCTCTAAACAAATATAACACAAAATACAAGTAACTGTATTAACTCACATGCACAAGACACTTTAGCATCAAGATATCAAAGTTTGTACCCAGTTTGATGATAAAAACCTCCCAGAAAAGTCAGTAATCACTCAGCAAAGATTTAAAAGTGCTAAATTTAGCGACTTATTCCGCAGATTGACATTACTGTACATAACCTCAACAGTCTTCTGCCCTCCTTGAAAGCTTTAGATCCAATCAGAAACGTTCAACTGTCTCCTACAATTGTTACCATCCTTACCAATCATTCTTATATAGATTTAACTATTTTTCACACCCTCTGACCACAGAAAATGTATCACAGAGTGTTTTATTTGGTTGATCCTGTCATGGACATAATCAGTCATTCATTCATACATTTATTCAGTATTCCAGAGATGCAACAAAATGGATATAGAACACGTCATTAAAATAACAATAGGCACAGTGAAGAATGATTCATGACAATAAAATACAAATAATATTTTTATAAATGCAGTACATAAATAAGACATCAAGTTTATACAAGTAAATGAGATAAGAACATAAAAGACAATCAATGAATACTTACACAATGTACCATAAGACAAAGCCTCAAAATTAATGTCAATATAATAAGCAGTTTTTGTCATAGAATACATAATTCGTGATTGATTAAAAATATTCTTTCAATGTATAAATGAATAAGTGTATAAAAATTGTTTTAGAACAGATGTAAACTTTTTTTAGGTTATCAGCGACATTCTTAATCTCCATGGGTGAATTATTAAAGATTTTTATCCACTAGTAATAAGCTCCTTTTTGATAAGTAGCCAAGTTTGTTTGGGGCAGGTATAAGTTATGTCTTTGTTTAGTGTCTATATAGTAATTCTCAGTGTTTGTCGAGAAGAGGTTTTAGGCTTGAATTACAAACATGAATAAAGATGATAGATATTATGATGTCAAAGGCAAAATTTTTAATTTCTTAAATAAGTTTCTACATGACACTCTATTCCCACATCCTTCCATAATACTAATTGCCTTTTTTGCATGCTAAAATTTGTGGAACTATGCATCGAGTTTCCCCAGAATATTATTCCATAACTCATAGCAGAGTAAAAAAAAGCATGATAGTTTATTTTTAGTGCTGAGACAGGCATGTATGTTTTGACATTTATAATTATATAGCAAGCACTACTCCAGTTTTTCGTGAGTAAATCCATACGTTTACTCCAAGACAAATTACAATCCATCGTTATGCCCTGGAATTTTGTGTAGGAGCTGTCGGTGATTAAATTTTGTTAAAACCAATTTTTAAGTTGATTGACATATTTCTCTTAGATGTAAAGTGTATATAATTCATCTTATTAAAATTTAGATTTTAATTGGTTTGCATTGAACCATTTATTTAAAGTTTCAAAGACTTTGTGAATGTGTGTTTTTTTTTTAATCTGTTAAATTAGAATGAGCAAATTAGATGCTAGTATCATCAGCAGAGATTATAGGTGCTGAAGTTTCATTTATTATCTTGGGTAAGTCATTTTTATATAGAAGAAAAAGTAGAGGTCCAAACACGGAACCTTGTGGGACTCCATTTCTAACTTTGGCCCAGCTTGAAACTTTATTGCTGTTATCACTGTCATTATATATTGCTGTTCAAAAATACCTGTTATCCATATAAGATTGTTAAAGTGCAAGATCATTGCCTTTGATTCCATAAAAATTCAGTTTAGATAATATGATACCATTATCAACACAGTCATACACTTTCTCCAAATTGCAGTCACGCATGACAATTTGCAGTGTTAACTATTCAAAAGACAATGAAAACAACAAGGTATAAATAAAAAAAGGCTCATGATATAGCCCTTTTCAGAGTGGATGATTTTTACTTTAAGATGAAGAACAAAATCATAAAATTTAAAACATGTACTTTTACTATGTAACTTGCTGTACAGTGTTCATTGTTTGTTGAACATGTACAGTCAGGTTGCATTTAATATAATGTCCCTTGATACACTAAGTTTTTGGTATGTCCTTAGGAGATGTATATATGTGTGGGCTGCACTTCCGTTTTGGTAATGCACTACATGTGCATATAATTGTCCATGAGCACACAGCCTCAAGATGAATGTCTGAAGCTCTATGGGACTGCCTGTATGCTTTGTTGATGGACTTTCCAAAATGCAAGGTTCACTAGAAACTACAATCACCGAAATTGAAATGGTACATCACGGGGAATGATTGGTAGTTTGGGAATAAATACATCCTCCCCTCTTGCACAGTCAGTATGTGGCATCATTGCTTTGCTAACCTTGTGCCATTTCACAATCCTATTATGTCCAGATTCCTTAACGTGACTGAAACAAACTCATTTATGTATGTATATATGTTTGCCACATGTCCCAGTGCCACAGATCTAACTTTTGAGGGAAACTAAACATTGCTGCCTTTTTAATTTTCTACTTTTTTGCCATTTATCTGTAACAAAAAGACAGTTTCCTGCATGTTAGGCTTGGCATACAATAACAATCTTTAAATGGTCCACCCTATACAACTTTGTTTATTCAGAAGGTACCTACATGTTTCAGTCACAAATGTCTATCATCAGGCTGTCATACAATATTTTTTTTATTTTAGACTTGCCGTTGTGTTGCATGATTTGCAAAATAGCTATTATTTACCATCGACATATTATATTATATTATATTATATTATATTATATTATATTATATTATATTATATTATTATGTAAATATGTGGCTGCATGTTTCAACCATTTTTGGTCGTCTTTGTGCTGTGAAACAAAATTATAATTCACAACATCATTTAAGGGTCAGATTGAGGTCTCCATCTTATTATTGACATATAACAAGACTGAGATCTCAGTCTGACCCTTAAAATGTCGTTGGCCATTGTAATTTTGACTTTTACATTTTTGGACAGCCTGCAAATGACCACACAAGTATAATAGTTGAATCATGTAGCCTTATATTTATATAATATGATACAAGATAATTGTATGTGTTGGTGGTAAATAATAAGTATTTTGTTTATTATTATAACAATATTTTAAAAACCACATTATATCATAGATGTATAACTTCTTATTTTATTAAAGCTTTTGAAATTACATTACAAGTTGTGTAATCATTGTAAGAACATTGTAAATTTTCCATAATTGTTAATCTGTAGAGTTATTTTCTTGAATTTGAGTTTGAATTTATTTATATTCTTTTAATCTGAAACAGGTTAATACCTTGGATGTAGAAACACACTATTCTGTCTAACATATCACTTTATTATTTCTTTCAGCACCTTGAAAGGAATAATAAAGTGTTATGTTGGACAGAATAGCGTGTATTTATGTGATTAACTAGATGAAATGGGGTAGATACATTAACTTCACTGGGATGTAGACCTCTTCAAGAAAATATTACATATATGCATTAGTTATTGGTACAATACAGTTAGCTTAAAACTGATCAGCTTAGTGTATAATTCTCTTTTTACATTAAAATATTCATCTGCAGAATGAAAGGAATGAGCGTGTAAATAATTTTTTAGGGCTGACTTGAATTGTTTTGGGGTTATGACTTAAATTTTTGATACCTGTGGGAGACTGTTCAACACCTTTATGCCAATTGAGTAGACTGTTTTTTTGATACAGTGATAAATTTGATTGAAGAATTGGTGAAAATTATATTTTTGCCTGGTATTTGTGTTACAGACATCAGATTCTAACTTGAATTTATTTTTGTTGTTAACCACAAAATTACTTCCAGATCTTGATATTTCCTTTATGCGTTCTTATGTGGTTACTTAATTCAAATTAATATATCTGAAATCCACTTTCCACAGCTATTATGTAAATAAGTACAATATCCAGTTATCTCCATTACCTGATACAAAGTATGACTACATGTTTTGGCTAAAATTATCCAGTATTGAGTCAGTTCTAGAAGATAATATCTGAAATTGACTTGATAGTGGCTGTTTTTGGCCCAAACATATATCATAGTTCATATCAGTGAATGTAGGTGACTTTATGTTGTACGTATTAATAGGCCTATAACAGCTGTGGAAAGTGGATTTTAAATTTGTTCATTTAATTAGTTACGTTTATTATTATTATCATTGTTATTGTTATTGTTGTGGTGGTGGTGGTGGTGGTGGTGGTGGTGGTTTTAACGGTGTGTTTGATGAGGTCATTCTGCAAGGCTGCATACATGAGTTTATCAGGAAAAATAGCCAAAGAAAGTGATATATTAAAAATATAAGATAATGGCTTACTTGTTAAGTGACTACACAATCTCAGTATTTTAATAGGTATATCATCATATCCAGAAGAATTTTTATTTTTCAGGGAATCAATTGTACCTATTAATTCTGTCTGTTTGACTGGAACAACCGTCATAATTGGATAATGATTACAAATGTGACTCACTAGGTACGATATAGCAGAATCTACCTGACCATCCTGGAGTTTTAATTTTTCCACTAATTCCAGAAAATAATAGTTGAAAGCATCTGCAGCTTCATTAGGATTAATTACTAAATTATTTTTTTCAAGTACAGAAGGCTTTGTATCAGGGTGAGATTATGTTTCTGTTCCTCTCTTAACAGAATTCCACATAGCTGTCATTTTGTTATTGATATTAATTGGTTGAAATACATCTTTTTTCCTCTCTCATGATTTTACATAAAACTGTGCAGTATCAAGTACAATAAGCTTTTAATTTCTGACTATGACAGTTGCTGTAAAGACCATATAAACTTCTTTTCCACCTACAAAATACACCCTTACACCATTGGTAAGCCTTCCACTTTTTTATTTTTGTTATATGTTGAGGAGGAAGACGTGATTCAAAGATAATTAAGAAAGTATTTAAAAATGATTTAAATGTATCTTGCACATCATCAAGTTAATACAAATTACTCCCCTTTTCTTTTTTTGACTACTCTGAAAGTCAGAGATAGAATCTTTACATAATAACCTAGTTCTACTGGTCGATCTAGTTTTAATCATATTGAAGACATTCTTTAAAATTAAGTACTGACCATTGTAGTCTGACAGACCATTAACTGTGGGAGTAACTGAAAAAATCATGCAGTATAGTATTATCTATAGAAATATTATGTATTGCTGTACCTTTACAGTTTTTAATTCTTGCAGGAAAATAGATTGAATTAGACAAAGTATAAGTAGTCAATAATGAAGACAGTTGTTTCGTATGATAACGCCATCAGATAATTAATGTTTATGTCTCCACAAATTAAAAACTCAGTCCTAGGCCTATACTAGTGCTTCATTGTCTAATGCAACAAGGCAACAAATTTATAAAAATTCCTTGAAGTTGACATGTAAGTACATCTATAATCAAATGAGAAGATTTAGTATTAACTTGCACAGCACACAGTTCTGTGATTTTCTCGTCGCGATTTTCAGAAATATCTAGAGGAATATAATTGATATCATTCCTGATAAGTATACAAACTCCCCCACCTTGAAAAAGAGTGCGTGAGTAGCTAGAACCTAAAGAATGCTACCTTTCATCTCGGTTCCGTGGGGCGGCAGCTCAGGTTCGGCGAGATGAGTTCTTACCCTCAGTGGGAATATTGCTTGGAGGTATCCCAGTTCCAATATTCACTTCACCATTGCGTCCCCAAAGAAATACGTTTCACTGATTTTTGGTGATTTATTTCAGGTAAAAGGGTAATGTCATTAATTCAATTCAATGGTAGAGCGCGGCAAGGGAAAGCGATCACTTTAGTCTTATGTTACTTTACTTAATTTTTAAATTCGCACGTGACACTCTTTGATAAACTAATTTCGCAATTCACCGTGTGTTTTGTATACCTGTGGAATATGATAAACACCTCGCGATACCTTCTTGTTTTATTATCTTAATTTGGACTATAAATTTTTGTCGCGGGAGATACAAGTTTTGTAAGATGATCAAACAACGCGTCCTTCTGACCCTGATATATCAAAAAGAGTGCTTTGCATCCGAGCTCGCGTCCTGGGCCTTCCCTATTAAGAAATAATCCCTCCAGATGCTCAAATACTCTCATTGGCCGAAACGTGAATTTTTGCCGTCACTAATAGGCCGAATTTCACTGTTTAAAAAAAGTTCAAACTAATTGGCTAAACGAAACGGCGCGAGGGACGCTCTTAATTTTTGTTCAGCTTCTCCAAGCTTGCAAGAAACGAATATCTTGGGGTGGGCTACTGTGTAACTTTCCCTAGGACAAATTATGGGAATGAGAATGGTCTAGCATGCGATCTCACAGAAAAACACCGTGACATGTCCCTTCGCTTTGAAGAGATATGCCCCCACCCTTCTACCAAAACAAACTTCTCTCCCCAAATTTCTGAAACCACAAGTTGTATACATCTACTACCCGGATTTGTAATCGATATATAAATGATTAAATCTCGTAATCGCCGTGTTCAGGGTTCGAAACCGAACTGCCGGTTACAAGAATAATTTTGTAAATTAATAAAACTTACGGTCTGCTTAGAAGAGTAATGTTCAGTTAAACAGATAAATGGGGATTAATTTGATTTGTTACTAATGAACACATCAATTCATCATTTTTGCTGAGTAATCCCCTAATGATCTGATGCATTAGTGTTAAAGAAATTTTTGAATCAGTGTTGTATGTACCACACA
>JGI20166J26741_11743363_pt1 | contig 10557 bp, 7 predicted proteins | sample TergutCu122P5_FD_26741 | JGI IMG/M metagenome (IMG submission 26741) | reverse complement strand
TAAGCTGCGCCTTGCCAACGATGAATTCCGGAAAAACATGGATGAAACGTTTATCATTGACGGGCAATGGCGGCGGGCCGGAACAGGGTACAACAAGGATGTGGTGGTCCATTCCACCCTTTTTAATTCGGTGATTACCGATTACGCCGAAGTTGAAGGGTTCAGGGATTTTCTTCTTCCCCAAACGCGCCTTTCTGAATATATGTACAACGATCTCCCCGAAAACCTTACTACCTTTACGACTCAAGCGCTTATAGACTCCGTATACGCAGAGCTTACGGACCTGGGCATACGGGTCTTCGGGTCTTCGTCCGGCGGTACCGGTACCACAGGGGAGTTTAATCTCTACCTAGGTAAAGCGCCTGTACCAAAATCCCAACCCGAACCGGACGAAGGGTATTCAGGCGTTTTCGAAAACATGGGAGAAGGGGAAACAGGCAGGCTTCTCAGGGAATTTTACTTCTGGATGTGCAAGGAACAGCAGGGCATTGCCTTAATGGCCGCTGCTCCCTGGGACAAACCAATGTGGGATTCCCGGGGCAGTATCATAGAGGCCCCTACTCTGCGAAGCGCCGTTAATCTGGCCCTTCAGACGGGACTCGTAATTGCAGGAGCTGTAGCTGCGCCGGTTACCGCGGGAGCCAGTGTAGTGGGAACCATTGCCCTCAGGGCGGCGCTTAATTCAGCGGACGATTTGCTGTTCGCCGTTCTGGATGTTTCAGGAGGGTACAAGAGCTGGAGCGAAGCGGGGGTTGAATTCGGGAAACAGCTTATCACCAACACCGTGAGCGAAGGGGTGGGGGCGGTATTCAACGGAATAAAAAGCTTAGGTTCCGCATCCTCGTTTTTTGGCAAAGGCGGAATAAACGGTCTCATCACGGCCAAAGGAATAACGGGAGCTGCGGCAGGGGCATTATCAACAGGTATCCAAACCTTTACTGCCGGTACCATCAACAGTGTTATAGCTTCGGTTACCTATAATGATAACGACGGTTTTGGTTTTTCCGGCAGTACGTTTATGCAGGGGCTTAAGAGCAGCGGCATTAACGCCCTTTCCGGGACAGCGGGGACATTTACCAGCGGAACTTTGAATTTGGGCCTTGAAGGATTCACCGGAAATCTGTTTAAAAACGGCACCAAATTGAGTAACCTCGCAGGCGGCCTTGTATCGCAGGGGATAAATTACGCCTTTGGCGGCGATTTTACCCTTAACATTTTTAATGCGGGAATATTCTTTGGTGACAAATACGATGTAAGCGCCGGGCTTGCGGAAATGCACCTGGGCAGGGACGGAATTAGCTTCCGGCTTGGCAGCGATGGCGCCGACGCCAGTATCGGAACCCTGTGGAGTTCCATAAAAGGATTTGAAGCCTGGGGGGTAAACGCAGAGCTGCTTTTTTCCAGCCAGGCTGCCGCAGCAAAATACGCCTCCGAAATGCGTACCCTTTACACCGGGACCGGAGTCAACCGGGCTGAATATGAAAACATACTGGCCGGACGGACCCTTGTTGAAGAGAGAAGCGATGTTTCCTGGACAGAGAGTATTTTTGATGAAACCACCGGTGTAAAAACCATCTACCTGGGAACAGATGCGACAAATGACGGCAGCCGCTTTGGCCTTAACGTAATTTTTTCCCATGAATCGTACCGGAACGGCATTGCCGACGGGGGAATAGGGCAGGGTGTTGAAACCATCAATGCGGCATACGGCCACATGATCACGGAAAATCTCCTGGAGGCTTCCTATGGTTCCGGCTGCCTTGGCGGAGCCATGAGCGCGGAAGCAGAAGCGTTCCGCAATGCCGTGTTAAACAACAACGTATCGCTCGTGACCGCATTGCTTGGACAGTACGATTCCAGCGCTGACTACTGGAAGCTGACAAGGGACGGAACCCTGTTAAATGATAACAGCGGCTGGCTTAGGAATGAAGACGGTACCTATGTAAGGAATGCTGACGGCCAGCGGATAGGAGCCGCAGGGATAGAAACAGGCCTATTGAATATCCTGTTCGGGGGAACCAGCGGTTTGGCCTACGATACATTCTCGGATGTACAGATTCAGCTGGCCCAGGCCCTGATGATCTCGGCGGGGATGCAATACAACGGGGGAGCGGACGGAACAATACGATCCCGCACATGGACGGGAAACAAAACAGGGCAGGCTCTTGATATGTTAGACGTCATGAGTCAAACGGGAAACACCATTGCCACCCAGGTTTTCGCACGATACTATGACAGCTCAATTGACAGCAGCCTGGCATTGCTCTTTAACAAAAAAATTGATCTTACGTTTAAACCAGTGGCTTTCAACGCTATGGACAGGTATGTCAGCTTGTTCAATTCAAAACTGCAATTTTACAACAGCGCCGGGAGCTTTGTGGATTTATCAAAGGGATATTATGTATCCTTTGAATTTCGCAGAAAAGGTGACAGCGAAAAAGATTACGTTTCTTACTGTAATCTGCATTTCGGATTTGATCTTAGCCGGGAAGGCGGATCCGCAGGAGATACTATACTTGCGGGCCTTTCAGGAATCATAACAAAAACCAACTGGAACACCATTAACAACGGATACGACATGCAGATAGAATACGGGTATCAGTTCGAAAACAGTTTTATCGGGACCGGCATATTCGGCGAATACATGCACATGCAGGATTCTCCTGCACTCCTTGCAGGTACGTTTGTAAACGCGTCAGATACAATTGGCCTGATCGGGGGTACGCCGTTAATCGACGGGAAACTGAAATATACACCCCATTTGCATTATGACATGTTGACCCAGGGCGGAAACTATTCCGCAACCACCCTGGCCATGCTGCTTGGCAATAATGCCTTTATCACTTCATTCACCTCAAACAACGGTGCAAACAGGGTGTATAACCCTATTCTGTATTACAAAAATTTAATCGGGAAAAATATAGTTACCAAAAGTGAATACCTGGCATTAAAAAACAAATAGAGGTGTCCGGGGACCGGCAGAGTTCCCGGATAGTCAAACAGGGTCGGGTTATCCGGAAGCAGATGCGTCCGGGTAATAACATAATCACAGGAGACAGGAGTCTCACGGAGGTTTTATGAAAAGCTTTAAAATTACCGGTGTGTGCTGTATGTTGCTGATGCTTGCAGTATCATGCGCTGCCGGCAAGGCGTCAATTCAAAAAGAAAATGAACAAACAGAAACAGTGAAATACAAAAACATCAAACAACTCGACGGGAGCTGTACAATAAAAGATTTTCCGGCAGTGTTTTACAATATTCTTCCGGATAAATTAGTCAGGTCGTTTTTTCTCGGAGCTGTAGTCAATGATGCCTTTCTGCCAAAAGACCTGGATATTTTTGCGGACAGGCTCATCGGCCGGGTCGGGGCGAATTATGTCCTGTATGGAGAGAAACACGAAATAGCGTATTACGTGATGGCCTATGGTTTTAGCAAAGAAATTTCCGACGGGGCATCTGTTGTGCCGGGGGATATTATTGGGCGTGTTGATAACGGCAGGCCCGGGATATTGGCCTTCTCGGAAACACCGGATCCGTACCTGGTTCTTAATTCAAACAGCCCTCCTGTTTTTTATGCCGGGTACTATTGGTTTGACCCGTCTTTTTTGTCTTCCGCGGGGCCTGGCAAGTGGATTTGTTTTGACCCTGTTGATAACATCAATGCCAGGCTGAAGGAAATTGCCGGCCAGATGACGGAAGAATCCCCGGGGCTTTCGGTAATGCGCCAGCCTGTACGATTCAAAACAAGCCTGTCAGAGTACCCGCGGGAAATGTCGGCGGAAGAAAGAAAATCCATTTCCGTCTATGAAACTCTGATGTACGGAAGACAGGGAATCGTAACGCACATTACCGAAATGAACGCCGATGGCTGCGATTACCTCCTGTGCTGGCAGACGGGTTTTCAGAATTACCTGAAAAAGGAATATGCTCCGGGTAACGACATCTGGCTTTACGGATTCATCGTGACCTATGACGTGTGGTCGAAAAAGGGATACGTTTTTCTCCGGGATTTTACACTCATGTCTCCGGAGGAAATCTATGAAGGCCGGCTTAAGGAGCTAAGGGGATAGTAAAATTTAGATTTTTCACGCAAAGGCGCCAAGAAGCAAAGACACGCCAAACGGTGAACCTTTGTCCGCTGTTTTGCGGATTGCGCTTAGCCGGCAAACTGCGTTTCTCCTCTTTGCGTTCTCCGCGCCTTTGCGCCTTTGCGTGAGACAATTCAGTAAAAAATACACCTTTTTGCCTTTTTTGCCTGCTCCTCATTACCGTTATTTTTCTCTTGCATTTACGGCGAATAGAAAATATAATAAGGGTAGATGACGATTTAATGGTGTCTATTGGCTTGGTATGTGCTGTTCCAACGGTAAATACCATGTAATTACGAAAAAGTTGTCGTAGGCTATCTGCCGGCTTCCTGGTTATTTCTCTAAAGTTTATGATAACAAATTATCAATTTTCATTGGCAAAATGAGGACTTCTTGATGCAAAATCGGGTCAAGCTTCCTATTTTGAGTTTTATTCTCATTATCCTTTTTACGGGCGGTAATTTTGTTTTTGCCCAAAACGTCAATGAATTCGAATATAAAAAAGAAAACAAAGGTCTGACTATTACCGGTTACAAGGGCAGTGATAAAAAGGTTGTCATTCCGGAAACGATAAACGGGGTTCCGGTAACCAGGATCGGGTATCAGGCGTTTGCGTATAATCAGTTAACGAACGTTAGTATACCCAATTCGGTTAAAGAAATAGACACCGGGGCGTTTTATCAAAATCAATTGGCAAGCGTTACCCTGCCGGATTCCCTTACGGCCATAGGTGATATTGCCTTTGGGTTCAACAAAATAACTGAAATTGTTGTGCCGGATTCTGTAAAAACAATTGGAACTGATGTGTTTTATGAAAACCCGCTAACCGGCGTAACCCTGCCGGCCAATGCGGGAATAGAGCCTAATTCATTTTATTTGATATTGTACGATACATATACCAGAAGCGGGAGCAAAAATTCTATTTTCTCTATTGCAACCATTATCTCCGGAGATTATGAAATTGCCATTCTGAATAATTCAGTTGTTGAAATACTGGGCTACAGGGGAAACGATAAAGAACCGGTTATCCCGGAAAAAATCAACGGGCTGCCGGTTATATCCATCGGGAAAAGGGCATTTTCACACATGAACCTGACCAATGTGGTAATACCCAGTTCGGTACAAATTATCGGCGAAAACGCGTTCACCGACAATTACTTAAGGCGGCTTGTCCTGCCCAACTCGGTAAGGATTATCGGTGACGGTGCGTTTATCAATAACCAGATAAGCAGCATAACCCTGCCGGATTTTCTGGTTTCCATAGGCAATGCGGCTTTTACCGCCAACAAACTAACCGATGTAAAACTGCCGCCCTCTCTTGTTTCCATAGGTTTCGGGGCTTTCTCGGTGAACAAATTGACGCAGATCGTTGTACCCGATTCGGTAAAGTCCATCGGAGAAGAGGCGTTTGACAGGAACGTTAAAATACAGAGAGGCCACAATCTTGCTTCGTTGAAAGTTATGAACGGTGCTTTTTACCCGTATTAGCGTTACGCACCGCTTTCGTTCCAGTGGCCTGTTTTGCGGATCTTCTGATTCCGGTAACGGACCAGTACCGCCGGGTTACGGTCGTTGAGATCCGCTATATCTTTCAGCAGTATCTTCTTGATAGACGCCGCAGCGGCAACGGGATCCGTATGGGCGCCGCCTGAGGGTTCGCTGATTACGCCGTTAACCAGCTTAAAGGCCAGAAGATCCGCGCTGGTAATCCTGAGCATGGCGGCGGCGTCCTTGGCCCTGGCTGCATCCCTGAGCAGAATGGATGCGCAGCCTTCGGGGCTTATCACCGAATAGATCGCGTTTTCCAGCATGTAGATCTTGTCGCCCACGCAGATACCCAGGGCGCCGCCGGAACCGCCTTCGCCGATAATGACGCACACTATGGGGGTTTTAAGCTGGCTGAATTCCCGGAGGTTCCGGGCAATTGCTTCCCCTATGCCCCGTTCTTCGGCGCCAAGGCCGGGATAAGCTCCGGCGGTATCCACAAAGGTGATGATGGGCCTGTGGAATTTTTCCGCCTCCTTCGCCAGGCGCAGGGCCTTGCGGTAGCCTTCGGGATTGGCCATGCCGTAATTGCGGTGTACGTTTTCCTTCAGGGTGCGGCCCTTCTGGTTGGCGATGATGGTAACCGGCCGGCCGTCGAGGAACGCGAGCCCCCCCACGATGGCGGCATCGTCCCCAAAGAAACGGTCCCCGTGGAGTTCCGTAAAATCATCGAAGATACGGTTGATGTAATCCAACGAGTACGGCCGGTCAGGATGGCGGGCAAGCTCTACCCGCTTCCAGGCAATTTCCGTTTTGGAAGATGCCTGGACTTTGCTTTCCAGTTGTTCCAGCTCCCCCGCCGCTTCAATCCCCGATTCACAGATGAGTTTTTTCAGTTCCGCTATTTTTTCCTGAAGCAATTCGGTATTCATATTGTACTCCGGTGAAAATCTATAAGCCGGGAAAGCAGCTTGCGCTGTTCCTGCCGGGGGCTGATGATGTCCACAAAACCTTTTTCGAGCTGGAACTCGGCGCGCTGGAAGCCTTCGGGAAGGCTCTGGCGTATGGTTCCTTCGATAACCCTGGGGCCGGCAAAACCGATGAGCGCGCCCGGCTCGGCAATGGTGATATCCGCCAGCATGGCAAAAGAGGCAGTAACACCCCCGGTGGTAGGATCGCAGAGGACGATGAAAAACGGGACCCCTGCTTTGTCGAGTTCCGCGGCGGCGCTGGATGTTTTTGCCATCTGCAAAAGGGAAAAAATTCCCTCCTGCATCCTGGCGCCCCCGGATGTGGTGTAAATAATAACCGGGAGTTTTTCTTCCGCCCCCTTAAGCAGCGCCCGGCTTACCTTTTCGCCCACCACCGAACCCATGGAGCCGCCCATAAATTTAAAGGACATAAGTCCCAGGATTACGGGCTTTTTTTCGATCAGGCAGGTGCCCGTGATCACCGCATCTTTCATCCGGGCCTTGGCTTCCGCTTCGGTAAGTTTTTCCTCGTAGCCGTAAAGATCAATCGGGTTAAGGGAACGGAGGTTGGCGGAAAATTCCCTGAAGCTCCCGGGGTCTGCAATGTAGTCTATCCTTTCAAAAGGTTCCATGCGGTAATGGTGTCCGCAGGAGGGGCAGGTCCGCAGCGCGGCGGAGACGGCTTTTTCGTCATACGGAATTCCGCAGCCCGGACAGGCGCTGGTTTCAACAGGCCCCGGGGTTTTGCCTTGTACTTTGTTATTCATGGTGCTGTTCCAGCTCCCCGGCGATATCGCCGTAGTATGCGGTTCCGAAATTTCCGGAACGGAAAATTCTGTTGTTGATGATCCATTGCTGTTGGATTCTGTTGGTACGTATGCCTTCAATGGCAAGCTCGCCCAGGGCCCTGTTCATTTTGGACAGCGCCAGGTCGCGGGTCCCGGAGTGAACAATGAGCTTGGCCACCATGGAATCGTAGTAGGGCGGCACGGTGCATCCAGAGTACAAAAAAGAATCGAACCTCACACCCGGGCCGCCGGGTACGTCCAGGCGGGAAACTTTACCGGAGCTGGCTGCGTTGATCCTGCATTCAATGGCCCACCCTGAAAGGGGCAGGGCCCCGCCCGGGATTTCCATGCCCTCGCCGGTGCAGGCCAGAATCTGCTGGCGTATTATATCCACGCCGGTAACGAATTCGCTCACCGGATGTTCCACCTGAACCCGGGCGTTTACTTCCATAAAATAAAAATGATCGTTTTCCACAAGAAATTCAATTGTTCCGGCCCCGCGGTATCTCAGTTCCCGGAAAAGGCCTATGGCGCCGGAGGTCATACGCTCCCGCATCTCAGTACTTACTCCCGGCGAAGGGCTTTCCTCAATGAGCTTCTGGTGGTTCTTCTGGACCGAACAGTCCCGCTCCCCAAGGATCGTAACGTTTCCTTCCCCGTCGGAAAGAATCTGGAGTTCCACGTGCCGGGGGTTTTCCAGGTACCGTTCGATGAAAACCCTGCCGTCGGCAAAGTTGGATTCCGCCTCACGGCTGGCAATGGAAAGGTTTTCCGCCAGGTCTTCCGCCCTGCGGACTACCCGCATGCCTTTGCCGCCGCCGCCTGCGGCCGCCTTGATGATCACCGGGAAGCCAAGGGCCTTTGCCGCTTCCAGGGCCGCCGCATTGTTGTGTACCGCATCTTTGGTTCCCGGAGTAACCGGCAGGCCGAATTGCTCCGCCGTAGTCCTGGCCCGTACCTTGTCACCGAGCAGGTCGATGGTTTCCGCTTCGGGGCCGATGAAGATGAGGCCCTTCTCCCGGACAAACGCGGCAAAGGCGGCATTTTCCGAAAGAAAGCCCACCCCCGGGTGCAGGGCTTCGCATCCGGTCTTGAGCGCGGCGGTAACAAGATTCCCGGGGACCAGGTAGCTTTTGGAAGACGGCGGCGGGCCTATGCACAGCGCCTGGTCGGCGAGTTTTACGTGGAGGCTGTCTTTGTCCGCAGTGGAATACACCGCCACGGTTTCAATTCCCATTTCCCGGCAGGTACGGATAACCCGCACGGCTATCTCCCCCCGGTTGGCGATGAGGAGCCGGTGTATTCCCTTCGTCTTTTTTGATCCTTTTGTCAACTTCCGCTCCCTAAAGCCGTTTAACCGTAAAAAGGGACTGGCCGTATTCCACAGTATCCCCGTTGGCTGCATGGGATTCGATGATCTGGCAATCGAATTCGGCTACCAGGTGGTTCATCATTTTCATGGCTTCCAGAATACAGAGGGTCTGCCCGGCTTTAACCCTGGAGCCGGGTTTTACAAAGGGCGGGGCATCCGGACTGGGGGCGGAATAAAAGGTTCCCACAATGGGGCTGGTGATTTTTTCACCTGCCGCGCCCTCCGCCGCGGCGTTAGTTGCAATTACAGGCGCTGCGGTATTTGCCGGGCGGGCCTCCGCGGCTTCGGCCTTCACCGCAGGCGGCGCGGACTGTTCCCTCCTCAGTATCAGGTGGGTAGTTCCGTCATCCAGGTCCAGTTCCCCAATGGAACCGGAGCTGAATTTATCAATTATGGTCAGGATCAATTTGTCGTTCATCGTCTGGTAACTCCTGTTGTAAAATTTCGCTAGAGGACCGATGGATCCACATCGGCTGCATAATCAACCCCGTCAACATCAAAGCCGTGGGCCTCAAGGAAATCATGCCTGAAACCCGGAACATCCGCAAGGGAATCGAGGGTTTCCTGGGTTGCCGATTCCATCCGGGTGGAAGTTTCCTTTTGCACATCCTCCCGCATCTCCCAGTCGTCGATGCGTATCCGGCCTTCGTGGTCCACCGCGGTCTTGCGGGGATCCATCCGCGCCTCGGCGGTGTAGAGGCGGTCCCTGTACAGCCGTACTATCTGTTCGATGCAGCCTTCGTGGATTCCCTTTTCTTTCATCACCTTGAAGAGGCACGAGATGTAGAAGGGGATGATGGGGATTACCGCGCTGGCCCTGGTAACCACGGCCTTGTTTACCGATACCCAGGCACCTGCGTATTTCTTGTTGATCTCCTTCGCGGCCCGTTCGAGATCTTCCTTGGCTCTGCCGATGGTGCCGTTCTTGTAGATGGCCCAGGACAGTTCCGGCCCTATGTAGGTATACGCCACGGTACGCGCCCCCGGGGCAAGAACACCCTCTTTTGCCAGGGCGTCCATCCAGAGCTCCCAGTCCTCGCCGCCCATAACCTTGACGGTATTGGCTATTTCCTCATCCGTGGCAGGCTCCGCGGCGGCAGTGACGAACTTTCCGCTCATCATGTCCACGGTTTTGCCGGAGTAGCTTTTGCCTATGGGCTTGATCACCGACCGGTGCATGATCCCTGTTTTGGGATCTGTCCGCACCGGGGACGCCAGGGAGTAAATGACCAGATCCGCCTTTGGCTTGATCCCTGCCTCTGCCGCGGCCTTGCGTATGGCCTCCGCGGCCTGGGTTTTCATTGCATCCGAAAAAGCATCGCCGTCCAGGGTTATCGAAACCAGCCCTGCCTTGCGGGCCTCCCGGTCAAAGGCGAGGTTGTTGTAGAACCCCGGCGTGCCCGGCTTGGTTTCGGAAGCGGGCTTTTCCAGGGAAATACCCACGGTGGCTGCCCCGTAGCCGAACGCCGCGGCAATGCGGCTCGCGAGGCCGTACCCGGTGGAGCAGCCCACCACCAAAACCAGCGCAGGGCTTCCTTCACCCGCGCCTTTCCCGGCCAGATGATTCTTCACGTATTTTATCTGGCGCATAACAACGGCGGCGCACCCGGCCGGATGGCTGTTAAGACAGATATTGTTCCTTACCATCGGTTTAATGATCATACTTTCTCCTTCGCATCGGCGCTGCTCCCCACGAGGCAGAGCCATTCCGCTTCCGCGGCAAGTTCGCTTCCCACGTACGCCTTGCCCGCCTGTTTTATCATCTTCGCCGAGACCCGGAGGTTCTCTATTTCACAGCGGACCTCGTCGCCCGGCCGGACCTGGCGGCGGAATTTCACCTTGTCCACCGAGGC
>JGI20166J26741_11743140_pt1 | contig 10558 bp, 3 predicted proteins | sample TergutCu122P5_FD_26741 | JGI IMG/M metagenome (IMG submission 26741) | reverse complement strand
TGGCTATACTTTAAGTCTTCGCAAACTCATTGTATAACTTCTTGGGTGCGCTGATTGTTTCAACTTATTTACATTGGAGAACTTTTAACTCACGAGTAATGTAATGTAAAATAAAATAAAAGGAGTTGTTAAAGTGAAAAAGATTTTTGGCAAAATCGGCGTTAAAAAAGCGCTGAAAATGACGGCGGCGTGGTTGCTTGCGTTCTGCCTTGTACAGGGATTGGCAAGCGGTTTAAAGCTTCCGGTTGTCTACGCCGACAGTACAGATCAGGGTACTGGAGGAGAGCTGGTTATCCCTTACAGCGACCCGAACGTAACCAGCGAAGGGGCAGCCGATAAAGGTTTTTGTCTGGAAGCGGCGTATCGGGGATGGGTGTCTTACACCTTCACGGGCGCGAGTTCAATCGCGGTAAACGGTCGGAAGGGAGCTTTAGCGCCGGCGGAGATCGATATCGAACTGGACGGCGTACTTTATACCGCAAACTCAAACATCCCCGACCAATGGAATTTTGTCGAAGCCGTGCTGTTCAGCAAAGATGGGCTTGACCCGACGAAAACATACACAATAAAACTGACAAACAACACATACGAAAGATTTATGGAAATCTGGTCTTTCACATTAAACGGAAACGGCGCGGCAACGCTTTCCGGCGACGCGTCGTTAAGCGGAATATACATTGACGGAAAGTTAGTCAATGGCTTTGCGTCGGGAACATATGATTATTTTATGGAACTGCCTTATGGCGTTTCACAACCGCCTGCCGTTACCGCGTCTCCTTCTGACGGCGGGGCGTATGTAACCGCTACGCCCGCCGCGGCGCTTCCCGGAACGGCGGTTATTGAGGTAATACCGGCAAACGGCGATATAAGCGGTAAAAAAACATATACCGTTCATTTTACCGTCGCCTCGGGAACAGGCGAACCCGCGGCCCCGCCTGCCGGAGGCTCTTGGGAGATTACGTTTGCCGACTCATCAGTAACCAGCGAAGGGGCAACCGATAAATATTATTATTTGGAAGCGGCTTACCAGGGATGGATATCTTATACGTTTACGGGCGCGAGTTCAATCGCGGTAAACGGTTATAAGGGAGCTTTTGCGCCGGCGGCGATCGATGTCGAACTGGACGGCGAACATTATACCGTAAACGCCAACACCTCCGACTGGACGCCGACCTTAAACGTGCTGTTCAGCAAAGACGGCCTGGATCCCACGCAAACCCATACGATAAAGCTGACAAACTGCTCATACGAAAGATTTATGGAAATCGTATCCTTTACGTTAAGCAACAATGCCGAAACGGTGATTCCGTATACCGACCCGAGAATAACCGTGAACGACAAAGCCATCATTAAACCCTGGGGGATATATCCCGATACCGTCGGCTGGGCGTCCTTAGATTTTATGGGAACCAGCTCTATCAGCGTCACGGGCTATATGGGTCCGTATTACGGAAGCAGGATCGAAGTCACGCTGACCGATAAAGATACGGGCGCCGTACAAAACTACAAGATAGATTGCTGGTTGCCGTCGTCTTCACCCATAGCCGATCAAATAATCTTCACGCAAAGCGGTTTGAATCCTGCGGATAATTATACAATTAAGATAGAAGGCGTCGAGACTAACCGGCAATTCGGCATACTGTCCTTTATTTTGGACAGCCAGGAAAAAGGGATTAATACTGACGCTTCTTTGCGTTACGTTTATGCCGGAGCCACTCAAATCGCAGTTGGAGATTTTGACGCGGCGGGTAATTATACGATGGAATTGCCTTTGGGAACGACTGCCGCTCCTGTCATAAATGCGTTCCCCGTGGGAAGCGGCTCAACGGTAACCGTTACGCAGGCGGCAAGCGTGCCGGGCAGCACGGTTATCAATGTAACTTCGTCTACCGGGGGCAATCAAAAGACGTATACGATTAACTTTACCGCCCCTTCGGGAACTACGGCTCCGCCTGCCGGAGGCTCTTTAAAGATTGATTGTACCGACCCCAGAATATCGCTGAGCCGCGAATCAATTCGTTATAGTTACGGGATAGTATCGAGCGATCCCAGCGACTGGGCTTCGCTAAAATTTACGGGAACCACCACGGTCAGCGTTACTGGCTACACGGGTCCTTATTACGGGAATTATACCGTTACGCTGGTCGATAACTTATTAGGTAATACAACTATTGATACAGTGCCTCACGGTGGTGCGTCTGACCCGCAACTTCCCGATCAAACCGTTTTCACGAAGAGCGGTTTGGATCCGGCAAAGACTTACACCATCACATTAACGCCGCCATCGCCTATAAACAGTGCGAATATGGGCATACAGTCCATTTCTTTGGTTAACTTTACGGGTTTAGATAATATACCGTTTGACACAAACGGCCAATATGTTGTGCCATATAATAATCCGGTCTTAACATACCAGGGAAGCCCGGAAAACAACGGAGTCCCGCCGATACCGGTTGCGGATAAGGGCTACTACATGGAAGTACCTTATCAGGGATATGTATCCCTGACGTTTACCGGCGCGACATCTGTCGCCGTGAACGGTTTTAAGGGAACTTACCTTGGGAAAATCAGCGTACTGTTAGACGGAGTTACTTATAACATCAACCCCAATTCATCAGATTATCCGCCGCTGAACGTCGTGCTGTTTGAAAAAGCCGGCCTTAATCCGACTCAGACGCATACCATTAAACTTACCTTAACTGAATATGAAAAATTAATGGGGATTATTTCATTCACGCTTTACAATTACAATATATATGATTTAAGTTCCGACGCGACGTTAAAAGAAGTTCAAGTAGACGGTGTGCCTCAGAAGAACTTTACCCCTGATACGACAGATCTGACCATTACGCTTCCGTCAAGGCAGAACCCGAAGCGGATTCCGCAATTGGATTTGATTCCTAATAATTTCTTCGCCAAAGTGACAACACAGAACATATCGACGCTTCCCGGCACCGTCGTGGCCACGGTAACTTCCGAAACGGGAACTACTCAAACATACAACTTCACTTTCGTGATTTCCGACGGACCCGAACAGATATCTTCCGAAACCTCATGGCTGGGAAATTCTTTTGGCGGGCCGGAAGATAAATGGGTTTCCGACACTCTCGACGACATGGTAGTCATGCCCGACGGAACGTGTTACACTAACTCTGGCTGGGACGAAGCCCACAGGAACCACGGAATTTATAAAGACAACGATGTTATAGGCAATCAGGATATGCACATTTCCTCAAAGACGGTAGTGGACAAAAACGGCGACACGTGGCAAGTAGTAGGCTCTCAGGTCGGCGGCCTGTTTGTAGGCACTAAAGTCATAAACACAAGGACGAACGTGGAAATACCCGTCATCACAAGCCCGTCCGCGCTGGCAATAGCCAACAACGGGGATTTGATGGTGGCGGATAATCAGCTTTGCCAAATATTATTCTTTGATATTACAACTGATCCGGCGCATCCTTTCGAGTCAAGAAGCAGGTTCGGGGAAGCCGGCGGCATTGGTTCGGGAGAACCTGGCGTAATCACCCCCCTAAAGTTCAGAGCTATCGTGGGAATCGGCATGGATCAGTGGGATAATATCTACGTCGGCATGGCGTTCCCGTATGTCGCGATACGCTGCCTCTATCCCAACGGCGAATTGAAATGGGAATTGAATAACACCGTGTTCCAGCAAACTTTTACTTTTGATCCGGCGACAAACGGCGCGGACGCTTACGGGTTCGCTACGCATTATAAAATGGATTATACCAAGACGGTTCCCGGCACCGAAGCGACGCTTGTCGGATATACCCTGGACACCGTCAATTATCCGGACGATTTAAGGGCGATCCTGGAAACGATGTTCAAAACCACCATAGTTGATTACAACGGTCAAAAATTTATGTACGCGGAATATGACGGCGACGTCGGAATTTTCAAGCTGGTTGGCGAAAGAGCGATACCTGCAGGAATCGTCGCGCGGCGTCCTCTCACAGGGCAATACACCAACCGCAGCATCCCTTACCAGCCGTACGGCCCCAGCGGCGGTAAACCGGACTCGAACGGCAACGCGGCGATCGACGGAACTCCCTATATCTGGACGGACAATAACGGCGACGGATTATACTCGCCGGACGAATTCACAACGATTTTAAACGGCGTTTACGCCGCTGACTGGTATCCTCCGTGGTATACGACCATAGATTCAAACGGCAACATATGGATCGCCGATACCGTCAAGACGGGCAGATATGACGATTGCCATATATATAAACTTGTAATTACCAGCGTAAATCAATACGGAGTTCCGGTATATAAACTTGACGACAGCGCGACGACCAAATTCCCGCCGGAGATTACGGTCGTCAGAAGAATGCAGTATGACGCGGATACCGACACAATGTATTTATCGGGCTTTAACGACCAGTATCCTTGCTCCGGCGAATGGCAAAGCGCGGGCAGGCTTATATTCAGATACGACAACTGGTCAACAACCCGGACGCTGCATCCGGGCTACCCTATCCGGACGGCTTACGGGGCGATCCCCGGAGATTGGCTGTGGGTTCAGTCCTTTACCGTTACGGACGATTTGCTTTCGTGTATTTATATCGCGGAGGGGCCGGTAGGGTATTTGCTGGAAACCCACGTCTATGACGATAATACGACCGAGGAGCTGGGCTTCTTCCATCCAAGCTACGACGTTGTCGGTCAAAACGTCGGCTGGGCGGATATTCCAAACGCGATAAACGGCATGAAAATGCCGGACGGGAGCTATAAAATCTTCGTCGAGGAGGTTTACCGGGCAAGGCAGGTACTGATGACAATAAAAAAGCAGACCGCGTATGCCGGAAGCTGGGAAGGAGCGGTTGATCAAGCGCCCACGGCTTTATCCGCCAAACTTGCACCCGGCGAAAGCATTACGGTTGACGGCAATCTCAACGAACCCGTATGGGATTTGAATCATGCCGTCGAAAAGCAGATACTGACCGCAAAAAGCAATAATCAGTCGGCATTTGGGACGCATTGGGACGACACTTATTTATACATAGGCGTTCAAGTCCTGGACAGCGCGCTGTACGGCTGCGATCCGAACAATCCTGCGGAATACGCGCAGCCTTACCTCCATGACGACGTCGAGATATTTATAGACGGCAATAACAATAAAGCGGGAAAATACGACGCTTCATGCGCTCAAATCGTAGTGGGCTATAATAATACCACCTTATTTGTGAACAGTCCCAACGCCCATATGGGGGACGGCGTTCTGCACGGAGTGGCCAACATTACCGGAGGATTCACGGCGGAGATCGCCATACCCTGGGCAAATATGGGCGTTTCACCGACTGATGGGGTTACTATAGGCTTTGACGTGGCGAACGGCGACGATTTTGACGGAAAAGGCGTTGCCGGGTATACGGGATGGAACGGGCCAAATTACTTGAACTCGTCTAATTTCGGAAACCTTCAACTTACCAGCGCGGTTCCGAATGTGGATAAAACCGCGCTGAAAGCCGCCATATCCCAAGCGGTAATAAATATTAACACTGCAAGCGTCAGCGTCAAAGCCGACGGAAGCGACATATCCGCGTCGCAGCAATGGGTAACATCGTTGCAAATGACCGCTTATAAAAACGCGATCAAAGCCGCCACAGCCGTAACAATGGGCGACACGGTAACACAGGATCAGATCAATCAGGCTATTTTGGATCTGAACGCGGCAACCGATGCGTATAACGCGGCTAAACAGAACGGAAGCAAACTGAGCGCCGATTTGGCGGATAAAACCGAACTGATCGCGGCCATAGCGGCAGCCGATAGAAACGTCGCCTCGGCAGTCTTAAGCGAAGACGGCTCAGGCGTCACGGGTGTATGGGTGACGATTCAGGACAAAATTACTTACATCAACGCCATCAATGAAGCCAAAACCGTTCGGAACAAGCTGGAGTCCACACAGGAAGAGGTTGACCGGGCCACGGCGGATCTCGTCGCCGCGACCGGGATTTTTGACGACGCAAAGCTGCACGCTTCGGCGGCCGTTGACAAGTCGGCTCTCGCGGAGCTTATAGCCCTGGCGGACGGCATGTCGGCCGAAACGCTGGCAACTTACACTCTTGGGAGCGCGGCTGCGTTGCAGGGCGCTCTGAACGCGGCCAAGGTTGTTTATAACAACGCCGCGGCGTCGCAGATCGATGTGGAGCGCGCCTGCGCGGCTCTGCGCGCGGCGCTCGGCAGCTTGATGCCGGCGGCGTTCACCTGCGCCGTCAAGTCGATGCTCGCCAAGGTCGCCAAGCCGCAAAAAATCCCGTTCACATGGACAGGCGGCGAAGCCCTTGTGTTTTCAAGCTCGAACACGGCGGTGTGCAATGTGACGCCCGACGGGACGCTGGTCCCGATGAAAGCTGGCGTCGCGGTCATTACGATAACCGTGCCCGGCGGCGTGAAATATGTCTTCGCGGTTACAATAACGGTATAGACGTCCGCGCGTCAGGTTTGAGACTGAGGACCTGTATTCAAGACGGCGCTGTCGAATTGGATACAGGTCCTCTGGATATTGCGGAATTGCGAGAGCAATGAAAGGCGGATCTGGATGAATAATACTTATATCGCGGATTGGCGGACGATCATACATCGGTTTGAGCGATGGTGGAACCGTGAAAAGACGGACAGGCCGCTGATGAGAATTATCGCCGAGGGAAAGCGAGGGGCGGTTGCCCCGCTTAAAGAACCGTCAGAGCCGAGAGATTTATATCTTGATGTTGAACTTATCCTGGGCCGATACCGCAACTACTTTGAAACCCATTATTTCCTGGCGGACGCTTATCCTTCGGTCAATGTGGATTTAGGGCCGGGATCGATGGCGCTTTATCTTGGCGGCGAACCGGAATTTTCATGGGAAACTGTGTGGTTCAAGGAATTTGTACATTGCTGTAAGGCGTTTGAAGGCATCCGTTATGACGAGCATAATAAATGGTGGACGCTGCACAGGGACATGATACGAAAAGCGGTAGAACTGTCAAGGGGTGATTTTTATATAAACATTCCGGACATCATAGAGAATCTGGACATCCTTTCCGCGATGCGCGGTCCCCAGGAACTCTGCTATGATATTGCTGAATATCCTGACATTGTGCATGCAGGAGTTGAAAAAATCGACGGTGTATACTTCAGGTATTATGACGGTTTCTATGATATTGTAAAGGATACCGACGGCAGCAGTTCTTTTACTGGTTTCAACGTGCCTGGGGCGGGAAAAACAGCAAAATTGCAATGCGATTTCAGCGCAATGATCTCACCGGATATGTTCCGCGAATTTGCGCTGCCGTCGCTGCGCAAACAATGTCAAAAGATGGCGCATTCGATTTATTTATATGATGGTTATATCGAAATACATATAACAACTCAATTCGTTTTTGTTAATGCATTTCTCGACAGGCATGTTCATTACTATACGCCTTTATTTCCCTCGGATTACGATAGTAAATATAACAGTGATATCTATAGTGGTGAACTTGATAATGAGGCTAAATTTCAAGCCAAATGCTTTGATGAAAATAAAACACGCCTTATTTGTAATGGCAAAGAATATAATTACTTCGTTGGAGATAACCTTAAGCGTAGCGGTCAAAATCCGATGTGGTGGCAGGGGAAATCATTTAAAATTGATTTTTCAAAATATAGGGTAAACGATTATTTATGTGCCTCAAAGTATAAAGCTCATTATGGCTATTTTTATCATTCACACGAATTTAGTTACCCCTGTAAGTCATTTAATTTTACTGCAAAGCTTAATGATTTCAGATCGAAAAAAGATATCGCCTATGTAATAAATTGGGATTACTATACCTATAGCAGTTCAGCAGAAATACCGGGTAAAAATACATTCCACAATGAACCGCATAGTATTTCTTATTCTAATAACTGGACGCAGCCAGGAGCCGGTTTTGTAATAACCATAAATGCGAGATATACACCTAATGGTTAAAAGATACTCACTTATGATAATATCCACCCGTCGGGGCCGTAGCCGATCAGCCCGCGCGTTTCATACACGCTCTTGTTCCGTTCGGCGTTGTTCTGAAAAGCCCGGTCAAGAGCCATGATCATAGCCACCGCGCCGTCGATCTTTTCTGTAGCCTTTTCCTTGTCTGGCTTGATATTCCCCGCCGGATCGCGGGTGACGGCCAGGTTGTCGACCATCCAGCGCAGGGCCGCGTTGCCGCCGTGGGCGATTCGTTTTTCGAGCGTCAACTGCATCAGGGTTTTCATGGCAGGACTCATTGTTTTGTAACCCTGCCGGTACTCCACCATCGGGTAGCCATCATCTGACAGGATTTGGGCGAAGTGGAACGCGCCCCAGGGATCATAGGCGATTTCCTTGATGTCGTAGATTTTCGCCAAGTCCTCGATGTAGCTTTGAATATAGCCGTAATGGATCACTTCTCCCTCGGTCGTGGTCAGTAATTTCTTCACTACCCAATCATCGTAGGGGACGTGATCACGCCGGACGCGGGCGTGGAGGTTGGCATCCGGAATCCAAAAGTGGGGAAGAACAATATATTTATCCGTTTCGTCCTGCGGGGGAAAGCAAAGAACGAGGGCCGTAATGTCGTTGGTGGACGACAAATCCAGCCCAGCGTAACACGCGTGGCCTTTGAGTTTCCGTAGATCGAATGGAAACGCGCACTCATCCCACTTGACCATATTCATCCAGCGGACGCTTTGTTTTACCCACTGGTTCAAGTGTAACTGGCGAAACCCGTTCTCGTCGGCGGGGCTGAACGTAGCTTCCTCGTACTCGTGCCGAAGATAGTCTATCCCAATCGTCCGGCCCAGGGATGGGTTAACCTTGCGCCAGACATTTTCATCTGACCAGTCGGCATCCTCAGGCGCGGAAAACACACAAGGGTAAAATGTGGGGTCGATGCGCTTCCCATCAAGAATATCCATCGCCTTCTGATGAACCTCGAAGCCGACGCTGTTGCGGTCGTACCCTGCCGTCGTGATGATGAAGGTCAGCGGTTGACGGCGGGATGCGCCTGAGCCTTTGGTCATGGTCTTAAAATAATCCGGATCGGTCTGGGCGTGTAGCTCGTCGAAAATTATTCCATGAGCGCTGATCCCGTGCTTAGAATGGGCGTCGGCGGACAAAGCCTTGCCAGGGCTACTATTATGCCGTCGGGGAGAATGGCGGGAAGGACTTAAAGGCAAGTCTGTTTTTGAGAATGCCAGGCCGGGATTGAGGTAATAAAAAAGAACGGGGCGCAATAGCCCCCTGCTGTAAGAAAACATTTTGTGAAGGAAACGGTGTAACGTGAAGTTACGCCGTTTTCTGTTGTTCTTGGGTGGTTTTAGCTTGTGCCGCCGCCACTTCAAAATCAAATGCCCCGATGAAGTTATAGACGATATGGATTTTCCGCTCGGCTTTCTTTTTCCACTTTTCCGTGGCGGAAACCTCAATCCTGTCTATAAACTCGCGTAAGACGGTAGCGTCCAACGCCTGTATATCGGTGTACTTCTTTGTCGCGGCGATGAAGCTCTTGATGTTGCCCTTTTTCTGCTCCTGCTGTTTTACGTCCTGCCGTATAACTTCGGCGTTAGCTTTTAGATTGCCCTGTTCAAGTTCGTATTCGCGGGACAGTTTTATGAACCGCTCGTCAGTCAGCTTCCCGGTAACATTGTCCTCGTACAGACGCTTGATTATCAAATCAAGGTCGGCAATGCGCTTTTCCGCTTCCGTCAGCGATTTCTTTTTCGCCGCAAGTTCCTTGTCGCGTTCCCGCATGGAGATGTCGGCCGCCTCGCGGATAAAATCGTCCTCGTGGTTTGTGACGTAGATAATGGCTTCACGCAGGTTACGCAAAACGATTTCTTCCAGTACCACGTTGCGGATTGTGTGGGTCGTGCATTGTTCCCGGTCGCTTCGGTAATTGGAGCAGATGTAATACTGTTGCTCCGGCTTAAAGTCGGTAGCTCTGCAAAGGTACATTTTCGCCCCGCAATCCTGACAAAACAAAAGCCCGCTGAACATTCCCATGTCGCCCATCTTTGTCGGACGCTTCCGCGTTTTCCGCAAGTTCTGTACAATCACAAACACATTTTCCTCGATTATCGGCTCGTGAGTGTTCTCGAACACAGCCCAGTTATCCGGGTCGTTGTACAGCGTCCTTTTATCCTTGAATGACGGCTGATAGGTCTTGAAGTTCACGGTATGGCCGAGATACTCCATGCGTTCGAGAATATCCGCTACCGTATGAGTTACCCATCTGTACGGATTCCGCGTCGGTTTGCAAGGGGTTGCAATACCCTTTGATACCCAATAAGCGGCGGGCGCAAGGATTTTGTTGCGTTCAAGCCATTGTGCAATCTGCGACGGCCCCATGCCGCCAACGCACAGCGTAAATATTTGTTGAACGACGACGGCGGCTTCCTCGTCCACTACCCACTTTTTCTTGTCCTCCGGGTCTTTCATATACCCATACGGCGGGTTATTGCAAAGACGGTCGCCGGATTTTCCCTTACTCTGCCATGTGGCGCGGATTTTTTTGCTTGTGTCCCGTGCGAACATTTCATTGAACACATT
>JGI20166J26741_11742918_pt1 | contig 10558 bp, 7 predicted proteins | sample TergutCu122P5_FD_26741 | JGI IMG/M metagenome (IMG submission 26741) | reverse complement strand
ACTACACTGAAGGACAGTAAAACTTCGAAACATGTATCTATTTTGTATCAGTTGTAAATAAATAGTTGCCACTATTAAAGTTCCAACCCTCGTAAATGTGACTTTAGCTAGGCTCTAATGTAAGCTCCCTGATGATGGTCGTAGACCGAAACATGTAGGAGCAATTTTAATATAAGTTTTAATGTACATTTTAATGTTTTCTAAGACTGATATAAAGTGCGTCTGTTGGTAAATAAAATACTTTAATGCTTTTTAGTGCTTTGGTGTAGTCGCGAATAGGTTCAATCATCTTCGGCATATCTGTCCGTTCTCCCGCCATTCTGTCCGCCATGTATCAGCGCGACACCAATTGGACGGATTTTCGTGAAATTTGATATCGGGGGAATTTTAAGACAATCTGTCGAAAAACTTCAAATATATTTAAAATCGGGAAAATTTTTAGGGAACTTTACATGAAGATCTAAGTACGTTTGATTGTACCCAGTGACATAAATTTTTCGTCAAAGCATTTTTGTAACACCTTTTCTTATTTCTGACAGTGACATGTCTCTCAACAATACACATATTATGCATTTTTTAGTTTCCATTGGAACAATGGTTAAGCGAACGCGCCACAATGCTACGAAATACGTCTATCTTCTGTCTTGTTATTGATATATTCAAGTTCATGTAAAGATGCTGTCACAAGCGGGAATGTTGAACGATTGATAAGTATAACAAAATTTAATGCATATAGAAAATTGCGATGCTGGCTTAAATGGTGATAAGAGTATTTACCAGATATTTTCATGAATATAATCTGTGAATAACCATGGAAACCTCAATCACGACAGTCGATATCCATTCGGAAATGCAACCGACCGAACACACGTTCGGCTCTGGAGATAACACGGACATACGGTGTACCCTTCGCAACCTCTGCTGTGAGCGCTTATGTTAGAGGGAAAGTTTAGTGGGTAAACGTTCGATTCTCTCATACAAATTCATATGTACCAACTAACTAGCTAACTAACTAACCAACCAACTAACTATCTACATGGAACAGATTCCTTCCTGAGAAGCTAACAGGTTCTCAGCTAGTCAAAAAAAATTCTCGCATTGTACGGAACCCGACGGTTTATTAGCGCATTCACAAGATCCCGCCATCTGTCCCTACACTGAGACATGTCAATCCAGTCCAAGCCTTCTAATCCCAATTATTGAAGATATATTTCAATATTATCCTCCCATTTACGCCTAGGTCTTCCGAGTGGTTCCTTTCCCTTAGGTTTCTCCACCAAAATCATGCATACACCTTTCCTGTTCCCCATATGTGTCACATGCCCCGCCCATCTCATTCTTCATGATAGGATCATCTGAATAATATTTAGCGAGGAGTAAAGATCATTAAGCTCCTCATTATGCAGTTTTTTTTCACTCCCCTGTTACTTCGTCCCACTTAGACCAATGAATTTTCCTCAGCATCCTATTCCCGAACACCCTCAGCCTATTTTCCGTCCACAGTGTGACAGACCAGTTTCCCCACTGCAGGTACAATCAGTGAAACAAATTAAGTACGTGAAATAGTCACCACAAACATGGAATTTTCGTCAAAAATTCAGGTACGTGTTGTTTTTACGTTGGGTGATTAACAGCTTTCTTATATATGAAGCATGAGTAACTAATAATTAATAAAGTGCCGCGTTACTGACAAGGAGTTTGTAATGTTTACCACATGATAAATCTAGAAGTATAGTGATTTTAAGAATTTAATGTTTCAATATTGTTGTTATTTTCTTCCAAGATATGACAAGTATTTAATAACAATACAGGCATATTGTAGGGGAAGGGGGAGGGGGTAGCACAGTCGGTCTAGTGACTACGCTACGCACTGGACGGTCAGGGTTTCGCACCCCAGTAGGAGCAAGTGATTATTATCTTCTCTGAAACGTCCGGACCGGCTCTGGGGTCCAACCAACCCCTCTTCAATGGTTACTTGGTTTCTTTACCAAGACGTGAAGTTAACCTCTCGCCTTCATTTAGTGTCGATGTTAAGAATGTGTGCATTCCTACGTCCAACCCCCATATTTTCATTCATGGTGTGGACAAGGGAACATTTAATTTTACCGTACCTTTAAATTACTAAATCCCAGCAGCTGCAGTAAAGATGGCATTCTGAGTGTCGCTAGACGGGTACAAAAATGTACAGCGTCACATTCCATAAAATCATGATTACTAATCGTAGTGAGAATCTCAGCTCTCACAGAACTGACGCTAAGCTACAGTTTATATGTAATAACATTCGCGGGTTTCAGATTAAGCCCTTCTGGCATGGGGTGTGTTATGATGCAGTCTTATTTATCTCACAGTTCTTCCTTCAGAAAAGTGACTGAGCGAGTACATTCATTGCAGCGGAAATTTAAAAAAGAATCCGGTTTAGGACACAATTTAAGGAATAATAAATAAATGTTTTTGACTAGGCTACAGGCTGGACGTCAGAAGAAACGTGGTTCGATTCCCGGCAACGGAAATAAATATATCTTTCATCTAAAGCGTCCTGGCCGGCTCTGAGGCCGTCTGGCCTCCTATTAAATCGGTAACAAAGGTTCTTGCCTAATTTAAAGCGGCCGGGGCGTGTTGCTGACCAGTCAACCCCATCTACAGCCGAGATTAAGAATGTTTCTATATCGTCTCTTCTTCATAGACTTACTCGTGTTGTACACAAGGAATAATTTGCCTTTACCAGCTGGACTCGAAGTGAAATCTGAGTTAATAATGTTGAAAACAGCCAATGTCCTTTACTGAAGAGCATGCACTAGACCTTCAGGGCGTGGGTAGAGTCCCTTGACGCTTGCAACGACGGTCGGGAGGAAAAGCATATATATCCTGTCGAACACATGAGCATAAGAGTTCGCTGCAATGATGCTTAAAATTTTAAGCGTCTGAGAAGGTAAGTTACACCTTGCCCACGTCAAGAATGTATACACGGGCGCAGTGGTACAGCTCCACGCATTTTTGACCGAAGCACTAAATGAAGAAGAGTGGTTAGCTTCACCCCTCAGATACTTTTCATCGGCAAAGACCACCCTTAACCATTAAGTAGGAGGCTTGGCGGGCCCCTAAGCCCATCTGGACCTTTCGGAGAAAATAAAGTATTTTGTCCCTATCGGGATTGGAACCCGGCACATCCAGCCCGAAACATAGTCACTATACCGACTACGCCGTATTTGAGAGGGAATGATTATTGTAATTCAGCTACAATTTACAGTAATTTTAAATTAACTGCTTTATAAGCACAAAGTTAATTTGTGTGCCTCATTTGACGCTGGGAATAAACAGTGATTACTCATTGAAACAACATTAAATAATTGTTATTTGTAATGGAGACAGTGGGTTTTGTTGGCAATACGAACTGAATTTCATACATTTTATTTAGACGAATTTCTGGGCTTCAAGAACTACGACAATATTAATAAGGGATCAAAACCTTGACGTAAACTTTTACAGTAGCCAGTATGTATCCCTTGATAAACGACCATCACTTTGCAGGACAAAGACCCAAGCTGAAGTGGAACAGGGGTCCACTTCATCTCAGAGTGATATATGGCTCTCATTAAAGTCTGTGGCTTTACGTTCCCCATGACTGTGTACCTGGATGGACTGTCGGCCCTAAGGTCGACAGTCCATCCAGGTACACTCTTCGTGATAAACTGCAGGGTTTAGTGTGAGCAGCCCAACTGATGTCACAGGATTTCCATATTTCTTTGTTTCTCTCCTTCGTTCCTTTTTCCTTCTTTTCCTCTTCCTGGCGTATTCATTTAACCTTGAAACAAATCTCTGTATCTCCATATTAACAGTCGCATCCTCTTATAAACCACTACATGCGTACATCGGCTACTTACAAATTATGCTATGGCGACTACCCGCGTTTCCTCGTCGGTGTGCTCACTGTACTATACCGTTGTCACTAGATGTAACGAACAGCCTTGCAGCTGACTGTTGTGTTTAGCAGTAAGGCATGCGTTCGCCGTTGTAACCCCACCCACCTGACAACATGCAAGGGGATAGAACTAAAATGGGTAAACATAATCACTGATACCAGAGATCTGTCTATCCACGCATACATCCTCTTTCAATTACTGACATATCTGACTTTAATTAATCAACCATGACCAGAAATCTGACAGATCACCTAACAGGCTGTTCACTGAGAGAAACCATGCGGACCCTACAGCCTTTCAGAAGCTATCTGGCCGATTACTTCACAGATATGTGGACTGGACGCTGTACGTAACAGACTGCCACTATTTGGCTGTTGTTGGAGTAGTTGCTGAGTGCAGGCGTCGAACAGGGAAGCAAGCACGTATTTCCTCGAGGGATTACATCACGCCTTCACGCTAATGAGAGCTGTGGAAAACATATCTGGCTTCTTTCTTTCAGGATATTTTTCCCCCGGGTAACCTTTCTCAGCGTGGTTCACTCAATCCATGTCCTGCACAATTTTTGTTCTTCACGGCAGACTGATGGAATGTCTCTGCTTGCACCGCATACAGCTATCATATATATATATATATATATATATATATATATATACTCATATATATGGACAACTCTTCATGGCACATTAACACACAAATACACATCAATGCAGATTTCCTCCTGTCGCTTATGAGAGGTCATTCACAAGTTGTCTTTTATGTGAACGTTTTTCTGGGTTTCATATTTTTAATTCCGTGCATTATGAACTGATTTACAAACTCTATCAGCACCAGCGAATTTACAGTTGTGTATATTATATATTTTGCTATTAATTTGCTCCTACATGTTTCGACGCAATTGCCATCCTCAGAGAGCTACACCAATGTTATTAAAACGTACAGCAATAAAAAAAGTTTCATAATAATCATACATGTCAAAGGCGCAGGTTTTACTTAAAATATAAAATATTTACAATTTTATTATAAGAATAGTGGTGTAATTTGTCGTTGATTAGAAAATTATCTCGTTTCCAATTGGTTCCTTGTTCTACAAACATCTGTTGTTTCCGGATCAGGATTTAATCCTGTCCTGTAACCTGTATGTTGTGTCGTGTTTGTTTGCAGTACGCTAGAGGACAGTCACCTGCACTGCACAAAAACACGACACAACATACAGGTTACAGGACATGATACAATCCTGATCAGAAAGCAATAGATGCTTGTAGAACAAGGAACCAATTGGAAAGGAGATAATTTTCTAATCAACGACAAAGTACACCATTATTTTTATAATAAAATTTTAAATAGTTTATATTTTAACTAAATTCTGCACCTTTGACATGCATATTATTGTAACAATTGTATTGGCGTACGTTTTAACGACACTGGTGTAGCTCCCTGGAGAAGGAAATTGCGCCGAAACATGTAGGAGCAAATTAATGGTAAAATACATAATATACATAATTGTACATTTGTTGGTGCTATGGAGTTTATTTTTCTGAATGCCACTTTGCCGTCATAGACGAAGATATCTTGTTCAAGCGAGAAACTTGCTAATGAAATAACACTAGCAGTTTCAAACATAAACTTAAGTAAGCACTGTATCAGTAAATCACATTCAGATCTTTCGAAGTAGTAAAATTGTATCTTGGTTACTAACTTGGTAAATAAATTATTACTAAGAAGTAATTCAGTAACATCTGCAATCCTAATCACAGAATTTAATACACAACTTTAACGTTGTACACTAAATATCTCATTTATTTTTCTTCGTATAATTCCAACTAATTTGACTCATTTTTAATAGATATATTGTATTGTCTCAAGGCATACACTCTCCTACCTGTTGCGGCTTCAATAAGCCTTCCTCAGGGAGAGTTAAGCACAAAGCATTTTCTTTATGGATAGCTTATTTGAGCCAAAACATGTAGAACAGTTATTAGTTTTAGTTTATTATCTAGACCAACGAATGCACAACATACAGTTATACACATTAACAATATTTTATACATCGCAAGTACTCCTACATATTCCGATGCACCCGCATCATCTTCAAGGAGTATTATCCTTCTACTTTGCTGAAGTTACAAAAATCATTAATATTACAAAATTAATAAAATCAGTATATTAAAATGTGATGGTTACAGTTGATGATAAAATACAATATATAAAACGCTGTGCGCTGTCAACTGTTATAATTACATACATGGAAGTTGTTAGCTTGGTTGCTGTATATACTATTTGGAGACTCTCGTAGGTGTAATCTAATCCTACATGCATACAGGAAACACCAACATAAGGATTACACCAGTAAGACAGTCCAGATAGTGTGTACAGCCACCAAGCTAACAACGTCCACGTACTGTAATTATAAGAGTTGACAGCTCACAGCGTTTTATAGACTCTATTTTATCATCAACTCTAACGATCAAATTTTAATCTACTGATTTTACTGAGTTTGAAACATTAATGATTTTTGTAACTTTAGCAACGTAGAAGGATAAAACTCCCTGAAGACGATGTGGGTTCATCGAAAAATGCAGGAGTATTTACGATGTAAAAAATATTGTTAATTTATACATATGCTGTGCATTTGTTGTCTGGATAATAAACTGTACAACATGCACGGTATGTACATCACGATATGTAGAACAGCGTTTTTTTTTTCCAAGATGCAACAGCCCCCACTGGACCAGGGACTCCTCAGTACCGAGGCTTCACGATCGCACTCAATTAGACACAACACAGTCGGTAGGACTCCTATGGACGAGTGATCAGCCCGAGGTAGAGAATTCTACCTGACAACACACAACACTGACAAAAGACTGACAGTCATGCCGCTAGCAGGATTCGAACCCACAAACCCAGAAAGCGAGCGGCCACAGGCCCACGCCTTAAGACCGCGCTGCCGTTCAAATAGCAGGGTGTATGCCATGAGGTAATACAATATATATCTGTTACTTGTTAAATGTGTTTGGTTGGGTTTGTATGAATAATGTGTCGAATGCATGAAAGATGAATCACATTTAAGATCTTATTTACTGAATTCACTTTCGATCCTGATAGCAAACTTTGCTATAGACGCGTTTATTTCTCAAAGATAAAGCTGTGTAATGTAAAGTCACTATACCAAAGAGTCTGGTACAGGACAGACGAGCCGTTTTTAGGCGCGTTCGCAGAATATGGAAATGCGACCATTAGCTCTGTCATGTCGGCCCGTCCACATGGAACAACTCGGCTCCCACTGGACAGATTTTCATGAAATTTGAGTATTTTTTCGAAAATCTCTCGAGAAGATTCAAGTTTAATTAAAGTCGGACAAGAATTACGGACACTTTACATGAAGACCTATACACATTTTTTTTAGCATATCTCGCTCCTTCTTAGAATAAGAAATGTTTCAAAAAACGGTACAGGCAAAACCAAAAACACACATTTTATGTTCCATAACTTTTTTTCTGAAATCGTACCTCTTATAAGATAATGTGGAAAAATTTGCACGCGCATTGCATGCTAGATACCTAAGGTTTAAAACACTCGCAATATGTAATAAGTATTGCTTGTCCACTGCGACAATTGCTGCACGAAAGCGCCTCAATATTATGTTACACACATATTGTGTTTTTTTTTTGCATGTACAGAAATGCCTAATACGGCAATTGCATAAACTTTGGTGAATATCTCTATTATGATAAGGGAATAAAATGCAATGAGTGCCAACCATATATTCTGCCATTAAAATCGTGTTGCATTGAAAGGACCAATTAAGGAAGCACGTTTGCCAACACTGACAGCGACTGTAAAGTACGTGACGGATGCGAGAGAGTGTAATACAGCTGATATAAGAGAGGGCTCTGTCGTTTACTACCGTCGTAGTGTCAAGTTTATGACCTGCATCCCTGGGCAGCATTTTGTGTGGCAGGGAAGAATGTCGTATAAAATGCCATCGTATTAGGCATATCTGGTTACAGATGGTGGGAAAACGTTTAGCCCTACCATCCCCAGAATAAAACTGAAATCTTGTACGTTGTGGAAATATCATTAATGTAAATGTGGGTCTCTTAGACACCTTTAAATTTGAATGAGTTTTGAAATGTATAACATGGAGTGTAAGCTTTGATTGTGGTTTACTGGTGAAAGGTGCACATTTATGAAGTGGTACAAATTAAATCAGACACAAAATTGTATTTTAAGACTTGAATTTACCATTTCATTAATCTGGTACGTTAGCGACAACCTGACTCTGTACTAGGATTTGTTGGACACAGCGAATGAAAACAAGTTACTTTGCAGAATAGAATTAGTGAGAAGCCATTTTCTTCACACAGAGTCACATTTTTACTCAAAGCCAAAATTCTATGGTTCAGAATTGATTTTACTTTTGTCCTCATAAATGTCAGCTACATTCTATTCCAATCAAGATGTATCGTGAAAGTCAATTCATTATCTATAACAAAGCCTGGATTCGTTATATGCATAGAGTAACATATAATGAAAGATGTCTAAGTTCAGGTAACGAAAATGAATACTTATAGCCCAACATCCGCGAATTATAATTTTAAGCAGGTAGGCTACTTTTCTCATTAAAATTAATATTAATGGCCTGACCTCTGTAAATTGCAAATGATTTTCTTTTCGTGCATCTTCCTTACCGTACGTTGAATTTCTCTGACTTTGTTATGTTGGTAATTATGTAAGACCATTAAATGGTGGTATAAAAGGTAGGAGAACGATTCGCCAGTAGCGTCCACTAGAGTTCCACATGCGCGCACAAACACACACACACACACACACACACACATATATATATATATACTGTATATATTACCATATCGTTTCCCTTAAAATATATTGCTCCGGTTAAAACCAGGAATGTTCTGCATTACTTAATAAAGCTTTTAAAAGTGATTTCTAAAACAAGTAAACTGTGGTTTGCCTCTTCCTGACCTGAACCTTAAAATAATTCCCTTTTTATAGACTCTAAACGGCCACTTGCTAAACCATGTTTCTGGCATCAGCTGGTGACGCATTTTCGTTTCGTGTGTCAGCAGCAGCTTTGCTATTAATCTGAGTACTTGAGCAGGCTGGGAAGGAAGGAGGCAACGTACAGGCGTGTAAAGCTTCTAACGGAGAAATTTTGTCGGGACAAATGATGAAACAGATTCTCATTGTTAATCAGATTAGAAGTACACGACATTAAGGAAAAGCCTTAACCGAAAAAGTGCGACTCCACCGGTTAGGGGGTCCGGGGTTGTGAGGAATATTCTCCATACCCGCCCGAAGCAGCCCTGAGGTCCACCCAGTCTCCTCTGCAATGGATACCGAGGTCATTCCCCGTGGGTAAAGCCGTCGGGGCGTGGCTTTCACCAGCCACTCCCTTGTAGCCCCAAGGTTAAAAATGAGCAGAGCTATATGATCGCAAAATATTTTGCAACAACATGGGCGAGAGAAATTGTAGCAGGCATTTGAGGGATGGCAAAGAGTCGACGGCGCAAGCGATGATAAAGACTTTCCATTTTGTAGGCGTGCAACCGGAATCCACCGAAACTTAGGATCACTTAGGATCACATTACTGTATTCCAACAGGAGAATTATCAGGCACCATGTTTTACACATGGTCAGTCTGCCTCAACTTTAACACACAACACGCAATTTCATAGCACTCTATTTCGAGTTGGCAACAGAGTGCAGCCGTGCCGTGTGCAGACCCACCCTTCATAGGACGCCACGTTCGCATGACGTGAGAGGAAAAAGACTTGTCAGACATTAAAGCTACTAGACAACATAACAGTGCCGTGTTTAATAGCCGAGTGACTTGTAACGACTGTTGATAGAACAGCAACAGAGGCCGAGTAGTGGGGACTTATTTAACCGTCTGCGCCGCGGCAAACTTGTGTATATGACGAGAGGTACCAACTTAATGCAACAATTGTGATTTATTATCATAAATAACTCTACATGTTTCGGGCATCTATATGTCCATCTTCAGGAGCCCAAGTTGTATGTTACTGCATGTGGTGTTCAGCATTAGGTGTTGCAGCTGTGGTCCTAAGGAGCCGGTGTGTAGTCTTGTGCACTGTGTAAGTTTGTAACATACAACTTGTACTCCTGAAGATGGGCATATAGATGCCCGAAACATGTAGAAATATTTATGATAATAAATCACAATTGTTGCATCATGTTGGTACCTCTTGTCATTTTCATATATAATGCACGGTCACACATACATCAAATTTGTGTGTATATGTCGAGTAATTCCACGAAGACCGCGTGACTTTAAATGACAAACTTCAGCACTTGTCACAAACAGTATGGGCTCCTTCCTCAGTCACGTGATAGCAGCCACCATGTATCAGAGGCCAACTGTCACACTTACCGCTGCTACAAAAGGTATACAGCACAGATCCTCTAGTAACCCGGGAGTGACCTGAAGGCATTCTACACGCATTCTGGCTGTCGGTGTGTCTGTCTCCACCTCTCCGATTGCAGGTGACTGCGTTTCAAATGTGATGGCACACGCGCAGAAACCAGATTTCGTCTTTCGGCGAAACGGACGAGTCCATTTAAATCGGCGGGGGCGTCAGTTCAGTCGACTACTGGCA
>JGI20166J26741_11742807_pt1 | contig 10558 bp, 4 predicted proteins | sample TergutCu122P5_FD_26741 | JGI IMG/M metagenome (IMG submission 26741) | reverse complement strand
AGAGGCTGTGGTGATACAATTTGTCCTCCTGAGGATGAGCAGCGTGCTGCTCGAAACATGTTGAGGATCGCAGTGTAACATACATATTGTTGAAGAATAAGGGAATTGTGCATTAAGTTGGTAATTTGAAAAAGTCTATACTATGATGCACGGTCACAAAAACACACACACACACGTCAGACTTCCAATATCAACAATATTGATTGTCAGGTTGATTCTTATTTCACTGGCTACAGTCCTATACGAGCGCAACACCTGTCTACGTCACTGCACCAATGAAAATGGGAATAAAATATAATAACACACTGGCATTTTCATATTTAATTACACTTTGTTTTCCTTATAACCTCAAAAAGAACTGACAGTCTCACAATATGCCAGCATATTCAGGCCAACAAACTTCATAATGGTACTAGACATATTATTTTGAAGTGACAATCTGTCAGTATGTGATATTGCCCTCTTATAAACATGTTTATACTTCCCCTGTTCAGCCATCAAAAAATTATGTAACGTAATGATGAATCTCACAATCACGTGGCTTTTAAATATGTATCATGCAACATGTGGCATTACAGTTAAGATATTACAGTTAAAAAATAGGGGTATTTTTATAAAGAAACTTTGGATTCACTTTTCTAAACAGAGATTGGAGTCATGTCACGTGGGAAGAACACAGAAACTGCTGTTCACGTCTTATATTGTATGGAAGTTAACAGGTTTAAGGAGTGAAGCACAGTTTACAGTAACTGACAAGTGAAGCTAAACAATTTCTGATTGGATACCCAATATAAAGTCAAGCAGAAGAGGTATCCATTGAAGGAGCAAAATGTACAATAACATGGGTCACTTATGGACATCCTATCAAATGTTAATTTAAAAAAAAAGGGGGGAGGAGGTCATGTTTATTTGCAGTATGCACACACACAAAAATTGTGATCATAACATGAAATCTGAAACTTTTATTAAACCTCCTACAATGCAGCCAACAGAGTTAAGAATGCATATTGCTGTATTTCTGCAACACCCAAGTACTCAATGTTCTGTACATATCTTATGTGAATGCCTGACTCTCTAAGCATCTGAGTTGTTTGATTGTCACATCTTTTATCCATCCTGTGTAGCCCAAAATGGAACAGGTTACATGTGGCACAACTGATAGCACAAAACTGCTGCAGATACTGTTCTTATCAGGAAAATTTACTGAATTTTAAAACTTCAAATAATTATCTGTCCAGAAAAATCTGTCAGTGGGACAGCAGGGCATCCTATATGAATATGTATACGTTATGCCTATTGTAACATTCTGTGGGAAGAAGGATGTCAAAAATGGACGTTTAGTTTGAAATACATGACTGGCACAATTACAGATAATTTTCTTAGTTACCAATTCTGTATATAAGTGAATATTTAAGATGCACAACCAAAAGTCAATGGTATATTCAATACAGAATGCAGAATACACCCAGCCTCTCATCGCAACAGACCAGGTTCACTCTCAGGCAAGTCCATGTAGGATTTGTGGTGTACAGAGTGGCACTATGTCACATCTCTGTCAGAGTACTTTGGTTTTCCTGTTCGTATCATTTCACCAATGTTCCAGTCTCATTCATTCATCTCCCATCAATGCTACATCATCCATTATTACCAACAATAGTGCTATACATCATTAACAATACAGAATAAAAAACTTAGCTTCAAACAGAGTATACACCCTTACCCCCAATGCCCATTGCAATTATACTCTGTACTTAAACAATTTACAATTCTCAACTTTCAGCCTCTTCTTCAGAAGAACTGTTTCTGACCATGAAAACAAAACAGAAAGCACCCTGACCCAGTTTTTACTAAGTTCAGTCTCAAAATAAAATCAATGAACGCATTAATCAATATTATTTCTGGCACTGTATCCAGATTTCCCCAGTGTCCACAGCCTTAAACTTAAGGAGAACAACAGATTAAGTTCCCCAAGACTGTGTTGCTTTTGTAAAACCAGGTTACAGACAGAGTCCAACAACTGGTAATCTCATAACTGTAACACACCAACACCAGAACCCTTCACAAACAACTTATGCACATATTAAATAAATCATTAACTTAATAATCAACTGATTAATAATTAATTCACTAAACACTTAACTCATAACCCTGGAATAACAACTCTGACAGCCATGAAGCAAATTTTGAACCACGACTTTTAAAAATTTCACGAACCATGTCAGGCAATAAATTATTTAAGCTTCTCACTGGAAGTATCAATGGTGAATTTAACAAATTTTTGGTACTCACCCCGGCGGGACGCCCTGTCGGTATCCAGCCCCAGTAAATGGGGTGCCTTGCTTGTTAGGAGCTCCCTGCTGAGCGTAACCCCCACCACCTGGCCCGACGCCCCCTGCCGCCACGGTACCACCGCTACCCGGGAAGTTGTTGTGGGGACCGGACTGCGTCGAGGTAGTCACTCCCCACACGGTGGTCACCACAGACAGCTGTTGCTGCGTGGCGCCCCCCGGCGACCACTCCCTGAAACACGCCACATTGTTGCAATTGTTTGACAGAAGTGCTGCTTAGCTGCTACCTCTGGCGACAGATTTATGAAACACATTTACACAAACCGGTTCAATGCTTTATGTATCCAACAGATAACGCCACCGTCTAGTCTACGAAGCACACCAACAAGACCACTTCATTTAGGTATTTAGCCTTAACGCTTACAACGTCAGCTTGCTACATTGACGTTCCTTTCGCCATTATTACCTTAATATTTCACGATGTGCAAACCATCTCCACCAACATTCACAATTATCTGAAGCGACATAAAAGTAACTTTCTTTTCCAACAAACAAATCAGTGCACCATGTTAAGATGAAAGAGCCGATATTCCTGTCCGTCACGCGGGTAATCTGCCAATCCATGCAATAAAATAACAGTTTTTCTTGACCGCTGCTTAAAGCCGCTCCTTAATTTAAAATCCTGGATAAAAGCTGCTGTTCATGGCAAGCAGATGTGCACAAACCGAATAGCACAGGACTACACGTTCAAAATCGGCCTTTCTAAGCGTTACGTAGTGTTTGTTAGCCCATAAACCCTTGAATTAAATCTTCATATTTCAAAACTCTTCGTACTCGAAGAAAACAATCCGTTTCAATTTCAAAGAACAATCGCTCGATGCTGTTTAAATTTTAAAAAATTGCTGTTTATTCCTATAGGACTAATAGGCAATACGAAACAGCGTTCTACTGTTAATGCACGTGGTACTCTTCGTAACTACTTATTTCAAAAGGGTAAAGAAGCCAACATGCCTAAGTCCTGGAAATTTGTTACTCAAAACGGCGCAGGGCTAATTCATATGAAAGGGGGGGGGGGATCTTCTAGAAAGAAAACAAGTTTTGTGCTGTTGCAAACATACAAGACAGCCGAGCTGCAATATGAAAGAAATGTCAAAGTTTGTGTCTAACGCTTTATAGCCCAGTGGTTACTGTATGTACCGCCAGTTGAACACTCAACAATTCTACGCTCAGCCCACACAGTGTAGTTTGTGTTTTGTGTTGATCTCAGAACAAACAGCGACTTGTGCCATTTACAGCATTAACTGACTGGTTTTTATAACCGAGACGGAGTGTGTTTACTGCGCGGTACGGACTGGGTTTTTAGTGTGATTACGCTCAGCGTTTAAAGGGCTAATACAGCAAAATGTCACAAAAATAAGAATCTCCCGATTACTAGTCATATGTATTACAGTACTGACGGTCTTTGATCGATGCAAAAAAAAATACTTCCTATAGCATTCCTGCCAGACACACATCAATAGCACACGCAGAACAAAGAAATAAAGTGGCTGTATTTGACAGTTAGATAGTGATTACTTGGTCAACAATATACCATTGGGTCAAAACATAACAGCAATATCGTTAAATCACAAAGGGTGACGCTTTAACCTGCTGATTCTTTTTTCGAACTGTGGCTCCAATAGAAAGAGAGAACCGCATTGTCTAGCAACACATGACTAAGCTACTTGTTTAGAGATCTAAATTCTTAGGGCCTGTTAACATTCATGTCAGGGCATGCCTGCAGTCTACAGCCGAGGCAAGTAAGAATTTGATCATGGCCAGTAAGTTACTTGTAGGCCGCCATCCGCGGCAAGGCAAACAGTATTAGTAAAACGAATTAATTTGTGCGTTCATTAATATCAGTGCACTAAACTGGGTAAAGGCCACGTACAAACAACGTTCGTTCGGTTTTTCACACATTTTCGCCGCTGGTACTTTCATGAAATACTAGCCGCCAATGACAAAGAAGTGACGTACTTAGTATTTACTAAAAGGTCACCGTGACGTTAAATGCACGAACGAACTACGGGTGACGAGATTACTGTAGATACATACGATACCTACACACCACTGTTAAAACATTCACGCTAATGCAACGCAGTAACTGACGGACATTCTTGTGGAAGGTCACACTAGGCTTCGTCTGGAGTGCACTGTTAACTCGGCGAGGCTCATTAGCAAGCAACCTCGTACCGCCACAAAATATTCTGTTATAATACAAATCACTCTCATCACTGTGTGATATCAATCACTGTCAATTTTGTTTTCTCGCGATATCAGTTCACACCAAAACACCACGCGCGTTGTAAAAAAAAAATCTGGCCCTACTTTACTGTAGATATACATAAAAATTGGGCAGTCCCGTCCTCACACGTCACACAGCCGATAAATTAAAAATAAAAATCCTATGTGGTAAAACTGACACATATTCCATAACTTCCCATCAACTCTGCACGTTATTCACTCCTGCCGAAACATACAATCTTCCACTCACATCTTATAACTTGTGCACTATTTTCTTCCTTTAGACCTTCCCTTTTGCGCACTGCTGTAACGGTTATGCTTACTATTCCACTTTTTTTTCGTTCGTATAAGGATGTGACGATATCCATTATTAGTTCACATTACCTAAACGGCTCCTGAACACTGCCGACCTCTAGTGCTCGCAACACAAAACATAACCACACTACATCTTTACTATTGCACACCTCCTGCTTACAGTTATCTGCTTCGAACACCTCCAGATAAACAAGCACTTCACTGTAAAGTGGCGATCTCTAGCACCATATCGGGAAGTCACAAATCGTTAAACTCATTCACCAGCAGGGAAACTGGCTTACCTTCCTCAACACTACGGTCACAAAGTGCTGCTTGTTTTGTGTATAATGGCATCATCATATAGCTACTAGGTGTTGTACAACAGCGCAATGAGGCATGCAACGTCACTTACTTAATCCCGTACCAACCTTCTGACATACTCATGCAACTCTTCAAGCGCGTCTTAATGTTTGACCTACATCCCACCATGTATTTATAGGGTTTTGACATGACCCAATGATAGGTCGATCTGGGTCGTGAATGGAAACTGGGTTATACTCTGGATGAGGTTCTCCTTGCTCCAACATAACTGCGGAAACGGCAAACAGTAATTTTTCCTTTAACATACAAACACATGACTACCGATGCTATTAACGTGCCCAAGGACGCCGAATGTTGTTCGCCGCGTTTCATTCCAAATTTACCTTCCATCATAGAATGCACTGTGTATTAATCAGCACGACCTAAAAGGTATGTACAAACACAAATTCTGTGCATGTAACAAGCCAACGCAGCAAAGACCGTATAATACATGTCTGCAAGCTGTTTCAAACCGGTACGCGGATTTAATCACTGCTTATTTCCTGCAATAACACTTCTAACAAAACAACACTTGCTGCATCTTTTAAACACATTCTATACTGACGCTTAAAGGCATGTATTAAAATACCGTTTTCAGTTGTTTCAAAGCAACTGAGGCTACTAAAATTACAAAATATCGCCCTCTCCTATTTCAAAATATATTACGAAGAAACTTGTTAGCTGCTATGAACACAAACAATGGTCTATCAAGCTACTCTGCTGAACATGATTCATCAAGTCCTCCAATATGCACTGTTTTCTTTGTAAATCGTATATTGTGTAATTCACACGGTACTGCATCCTAGCAACGCCAATTCGCCCCACGGTCGTTATTACAGCATTAGAGATTCCCTAACGTGTAAATTGATACACGTAATTTGTGTTATTCACTGTACAATTTTATTGACGACTGTATTTCAATCATTTTTGTTCACTGCTGCCACAGACAACGTACAGAATACACCTTTCTACTGGCACGAATATACTGCACTTCGCAGCATGGGGTGCCATGTCGATAAATAATCCACTTATATGCAACATTATTCAGAAATTGGTACAAACTGGTGAGGTCAGTTACTGGTAAGTGGCGGCATCTGGTGGCCACGCTCCAAAACAAACACCTATTCTCGTCTTATACGCTTAGGCATGTAGAAACTCCACAGGCGTCTGAGTTTACATAGCGCAAAGCACTTCGCATTTAATTAAGACAAATCACCTGTTCGCAGAACCCACACACACACTTTTATTATCTATATAGCACTAGGATGCATCCACTTTGAGTTGGCGTCGAAAATAAACACATATATCAGCGCTAACAGAAATTTCTGTTGTAGTATCCTGGTTGTATATCAGCACTTCACACATGTTCATACACCCACAAACAACCATTTTAATGGTAACTACCTGTAGGATGTGTAGCCCAACATTGGAACAGATACATATGTTTTGTGCTTGGCAACAAGCGAGGCTAGTAATGTGCGTACGTGCAGCACCTACTTCACTTTTCCTCTTATACACATATGCTACTACACAGCAACCGTACACCCGCACGCGCGCTAAGCGGCTGAACGTAAACTGTCTGACTGACTCTGCTTGCTGCTGCTGGTGAGAGGTTGTTGAAGCCATGGAGGGGAAGGGAAAGTGGGGATACGGCAGTCTGTGGAAGGGATGGAGGAAGATTGCACCGGTCTGACCCGGTCTTCCCCTCTCATGCATTCCTTTTCGCCCTTCGGACAGCCACAATATCGGTTATAGCTGCACGGCGTTGCCATATCGTGCACAGAACCAATCCCGTGAAGCAGTGTGGGTGGAGCTAGATCTTCCCTCTAACCCCGCTGCTCTTTAGGGTCCCGGGTTCACGCATGTTCGCGGTGGGTATTGCAGTGCGGACAGCGGATGGAATTGACCGACCGCGAGTGGCAAATAACTTTTAGTTTATATTTCCAAACAATCCTTCCGTCGAGTCTCTTCTTTCAGTCTCCAAACTGGCATTATTTTGTACTTCGAGAACAAAGAGTATGATTACTACGATTAACTACGCTTCATGCCAATTCAACTTGCTGGTAGTTACAAACCGCATTAACGACAATATTGGGCGTCACACGCATTTCTCTGTATCAGTCGTATTACCATGTCATTCACAGCATTTCATGACACACTGTTAATCTCAGCAGCGTATTTATTACATTAACACCTTCTCTTTGCTTCAATCTGCCAAGAGCATTGATTATTTGTGCGTTGTCCAATGCTGCCAAGTGTCGGCGCGCCATGGGTGCGCAGTAGCAAGCGCTCTGTCTGCTAGTGCCATGCCAATACGCGGATGTCACGCGCAACTCACTTTTTTATGTGTATGGAGTGTACATTAAAGGGCTTCTCGCAGTCAGCCGTCTGGCTCGTGCGCGTCGCGCCTGTACCCCTCCGCTCTTCTTCATCTTCAGATTCTTCTTCCTCTTCTGTTCTGACTTGTCGCTTTCCTACCTCGTAGTATTGGCTACCGCAGAGGTTCCGAGTTTCGTGCACTATGCTGAGCAACTAGATGTTTTTCGTATTTCTTGGTGTCGCATTTCGTTACATCCTACTATATTTCTTGTTCCTCCGTGGCCTGTGTTCGCACTATTTAAATGCGTTTAATTCACGCCTAATGAACGTGACCAGATAATTTCACAAAATACATTCGAAATGACAATTTCATCTATTCGGGTCGTCATGTACAGTAAATTTCAACAGGATATGAACATTCTTAACCAAAAATAAGTGAGGCTGAATAAAATGAAATAGGGTTAAGAGGCAGCTGAAAAAGAAATGATTCCATTCTCAAACCAGCATATAAAAGCTTCTTTGCTTCTAAATATTCCGATAATTAAAGTATAAAAGTTTAAGCGCATCGATCGGTAATAAAATACGAAATATAAAAAAAAAATCTGACATGACCGTTTACCTCAGATTTGATTAAAATAGCTTAACAGAACACATACCGTTGAGTTACAACTATACAGAGGGGAAAAAAATAAGCCATCAGTCAAAGCCCAACTTATTTTCTCTTTCAGAGACACAGACTACAAGTTTGGAATTAATTAATCCATCATCAGCCCCTATATACAATACAAAGATCAGGTGTAATGTAATGCCATGTCAACATAGGTACTTTCGTTGTTATAATTTTTATGTTAATTGAAAACCGTGATGTGGGATCCCACAACAAAAACCACGAAAGTACCTATGTTGCCATGGCATTATATTACACGTGTTGTCTTGTACACAGGGCCTGATGGTGGATTAATTAATCTAAAACATGTAACCTATGCCTCTGAAACAGAATATGTCTGTCGACCGCCGACTTAACCCTTTTCCTCTATTGTTTTGTTTTTGGCGCGACAGCCCCCAGTGGGCCAGGGCCTCCATATTCACGAGGTTTCTAGATCACAAACAACGACGCACCACAGTCGTTAGGACTCCTCTGGAAGAGTGATCAGCTCGTCGCAGAGACCTCTACCTGACAACACACAACACTCACGACATCCATGCCCCCGGTGGGATTCGAACCCACAATCTCAGCAGGCGAGCGGCCGCAGACCCACGCCTTAGACCGAGCGGCCACTGGGACCGACTTTTCCTCTATTAATTACAACCGAGTTGTAATACTTACTGTAATACGGCTTTATGTTTGATTGGATGTGTGTAACAGTTTCCCATAAAATATATTTTTGATAGAGTCAACGCTTCTTCCCCATAACAAATCGGATTTTCGTGCAGCCAAACCTTTCTTTAAAAATCATTTTCAGTACATTTCTTTGTCAGTGTCGTTCTTTGTTGGTACAAAAATTTGCCCACATGAGAGTAATACTTTCTTTACTTTATCACGCATTTTAATAATCTCGAGCCCTCAAACAGGAACCTCTGCCAGATTTATTGTACACCCAGAATTTTCAAAACAATCTTACTGTTCATGGTAACAAAGTATATTGGAAGGTTCCAGTATTCTTGGGTATGACGCCATGTAGATTGGTGTAAACACACGACGTCATTTCCCCGAAGGATTGAATCTTCATCGGTATTGTGAGATCTTCAAATCTCCTCGAAAAATAAATCTGATCCAGTGGAATGTCATTGGCTATGAGAGGGCGAACACAAAACACCAGTGTGAGGAAAGGCATGTTATTTTTCATATTCTCACGAAGAGTTGTACTTGAACGAAGACCGCAGCGAGCCCAGGATTTAATTTCGAGTGAAATATTCTGAAAATGGCCTAAAAATAAATGCACATTTTTGTAACTTTTAGCAAATAAATACAGTCCGCTGCAAACTATTTCGCCAACATCAGAACAGTAAACTATTTATATCATCGGGTACATTTTATCAAAAAAAAAAGTTCATTCATTTGAAATTTGAGGTTCTCCCAGCGCTGTTGATAAAGATTAAAGTGTACTGAAATATCAAGCCGTTTTGACTGGTAAACAGTTCCCGGCATTTAGGATATGCGTAATGACTACATTTTTAGGGTCCAAATTTCCTTTAAATGCCTTATTTAACGTATATGTCAAGTGCTAAGATTATAGAGCGTCGGTAAAGAATGACTGAATAAATGAATGAATGCATGAATAAACGAACTAATTAATTAATTAATTAGTACAGGGCACTGATGAACCATACCGACTGGGGGAATTGGGAGGAAAACGGAGGTACTCAAAGAAAAACTTGTCCCATTGCCACTTAATTTACCACAAATCCGAAATGGCCTGGCTTGGGACCGAACCCATACCTTCGCAGTGACTGGGACCAAGCATTCCACACAGTCCAAGACTGGACTATTTGCGCCCGAATATGCAGGCACTCTGCTTTTCGGAAACGTTTGAGCCTTCACTTTATTCCGTTTCAAAAGTTCCTGAGAAGTGGGTAGTGTCGGTTTAATATGCAACAATCCCACACAATTCTTTCCAAAATACGGCCTTTCTTAGGTGACCTAACCATGAGAATTAAATGTTCTCGTAACCGTTGGATTACGGAGCAATAAAACTTCCATCGTTCCCTGTACTGGGTACATCTACCCATGTTTGTAAATTATTTTCTCAACATTTTTTTTTAATTTTTTTCTTAGACTCAAAGGCATACAACTTTTTTTATATATATTTTTCATTTCTCATGAAACTATATGAAATGAAGCGCGTAATTTTTTGAGAACAAGAAAACATAGTTTATAATAGAAATACGAATTACATTGTTCTTTGTTATGTATGTTCCTTGTATCTGATGCATTTTCGTTGAATTGCCTGATAGAGTGAGTGATCCTTGCACATCTACTTTGAGCAATGGCAACATTTCCACTCTGTTTTTGT
>JGI20166J26741_11742696_pt1 | contig 10559 bp, 3 predicted proteins | sample TergutCu122P5_FD_26741 | JGI IMG/M metagenome (IMG submission 26741) | reverse complement strand
CAGTCGAACACAAATTACACTGTAGCTATATAAACCTCAGCTACATGCACAGTATATCAGTCGAACACAAATTACACTGTAGCTATATAAACTTCAGCTACATGCACAGTATATCAGTCCAACACAAATTACACTTTAGCTGTATAAATCTCAGCTACATGCACACGTTCTTACTCAGCCATTATCAGGCTTATTACTCAAATCCACACAACTGCGAATATTTCATTTGTTTATTTACTAGTAACCCTAATGATGGCAATATTTCAACATAAGCAATTACATTGTTCTGTATGATAAATATGGATTGATAAATAAATTGTTGTGTTTAAACTGAATACATTGTATTGCTGATTATACTGAAAATAAAACAGCCCAATAAATAGAAAGACATAATTTCAAAACTGCATATCAATAGTGACTGCAGTTCAGATCTCAAACCTGTTACAAATGCTCATAATATCAACATAAAATAACGCTGTAATCATAGATCACGTGGACAAAAACGATTTGGAAGACCTTCAAAAATACTATTACACGAAACTGCAACAGGTTTATTACGGCTGAACTGGTGATGTGTAGAATTGATGATGATGATGATGATCAGATGAAACAGGAAAAGCAATGTACGTGTAATGCAACAGTTAAGCGTGCTATCCTTACCATTGCTGCCATAGAAAAGCAATAAGTATTACACAATCTGCGTGTGCGTCTGTAGCCTTATGTATACGGCACGCAAAGCGCACGTGCTGTATTTTATTGTCATCTCTGAAGCATCTGACCCTACAGTATTTTACCACATTATCTCACATGAGGTAAGGTTTTCGAAAAATAAGTGATATTGATCATAAAATGTGTGTTTTGATTTTCTCTAGAAATTTTGTCAAAACATTTCCTAGTACAATAAGAATTCAGCGAGATGTTATCTTCAACGTATGTATGTTTTAACGTACTTGGTATTCTTGTCACATTTTCACGAAAACTTGAATATCTCAACGGATTTTCGAAAAATTCTACAATGTTAAATTTCATAAAAACCTGTTCAGTGGAATAGGAGTTGTTGCTTGAGGACAAATGGACGGAACTGGTGATTTACAGTTTGCACTGTGCAAGTTACATGTCATGTATTACAATTCAGCATTGATTGCTTTTGTTTAGGACTGTACAAGTTACATCGCACAGCAGTGCAATGCAGCACCGGTAACTTGCAATTTGTGGTGTGTCAGCTGTTTTATGCGGTACTGCAGTGCAGCTATGGAGAATTTCAGTTTGCATTGTACCCACAAGTTATTAAATGTTGAGACTGCAATTCAGAACTGGCGAAATGCATTTGCAGCGTGCAAGATATACTCATATGATGTGGTATTACTGTGTATTATTGGTGACTTGGATTTTTCACTGTGCAATATATATAATGTGATACTGAAGTGCAGCAGGAGAGTGGCTTGAAATTTGCACTGTGCCAGTTGTGTTATGCGCCAGTGCAGTGCAATACCGAAGATTGCAATTACACTGCAAAAGTTGCGTTTCAGGTTATTGCAGTATGGAACTGGTGATTTGCAGTTTTCAGTGCGGGAATTATACTATACGTTATTGCAGCATGGAACTGGTGACTATCAATTTGCACTTTGCAAGGGGCATTATGCGTTATTGCATTGCAGCACTTATGACTTCCAATTTGCACTGTGGGAATTATATTATGAGGCATTGCTGTGCCACACCGTAAATTTTTCGAAAACGAAACTATATAAATTATCTCTCTCTTTTTATGCACGAATTAAAATATTTCAGTGGTATAGTGATGAAATACTAGCCATACTGGAGAATTTGCATAATGCCTCGGTCACAATTTGCCGGTTTTGTCAAGCAGATCAGGCAGGCCACTATTTGGAGTAGAAATTTCGACTTCTGAAACTGAAACAAGTCACCCATCAACCCATTAACAACAGAATAGCCATTCAGACACTTACATTGTGATTGTACAGTTGAAAGCTCGTTAGTAGAACAACCGCGATAATGGAATTGCTCAGTTCAGTCAGCAGGCCTTACTGATGGGTGATCTGAGGTTCTGTCTGCTGTGTTGCTGTTGTGTGCTGATGATTCGATTCTTGTGTGATTTGGCGCAGTTCCGGAAGCTTCACAGGATCGTGTTGCCTCCCTCTTCAGGGTTAAGCATTTTTGTTAGTCTGTACTAAAGGTATGAATCACCTGCTGCCTCTTGGCAGGTAATGTCATAGTGATCAATATATCCACCAATATTCCTTCCAATTATTCACGTATATGCAGTGGCCATTCTCTTTGTAATAGTCTGTGTGGTGTAAACAGCCCAAGAACAGAGGTTGCGCATTATTAGTGATAGTGTTGGCCCTTTCTTGTTCATAAAATGAGGTGAGGAATTCCAGTGAGATTACACACGAGTCTGAAGGTTGAATATTAACATTCTGACAGCTGGACATTTAGGGCAGGATCCTCAGCAGCAATGTACCAGACTGCTTATAGCATTATATATGTTGACAGGTCTGGAGTGTTGCCAGTGAAGATAATGCGGTGACTGAAACAAAAATTGTGACAATTTTGGCTTGAGGAAGCAGCACCTGGGATGTCACGATGGCAGGGGGTTAATGGAGGTTGACATTCACTCTTGGATCTTGGGTACAACACTGTGTTGAAGTGGCAGGACTGACTGGCTGCTGCATCTTTTGAAGTGATGATGTACGACGACCGGGACATTCATTACCACTGCAGAGCGGAGGTAAGGAGCAGAGTGATAATGACCATCAGGGGCACTGAACACTTTAGAGTGACAGCGACCATAAGGAGCATTTAACACTGCAGAGTGACAGTGACCATAAGGAGTATTGACAACTTCCAAGTGACAGTGACCATAAGGAGCAATGAACACTTCAGGGTGACAGTGGCCATAATGAGCACTTAACACTTTAGAATGAATGGTACTGTGCAGGCAATGTTGTAGGTATAGTGAAGGTTAGTGTTTTGTGAGCTGCTGAACTCTGTTTCAGAATGCTCTCCACAGGGTGCATGTAGAACACTGGTGTGCTGCAGGCTGAGGAGAGGTGTCTAAAATTGAAGGCATTAAATTTCACTACAGGTTTTAGATAAGGAGACGCCATTAGGTCGCAGATAGCTGATAGTGAAGGTATAGCAGGAAGACTGGGTCCATTAGAAATGGCTGAAAATTCTATTGGAATTGAAATAAATCAATAGCATCAAACCACGATTAGAGTGTGTTGGACCAGTGCCACATATTAGAATCTTAATACTGTGCATCACTTTGCACAATTTCGTTTTTGTGTGATTATTTTTACTTACCACATGAAGCATTTAATTACAGCAGTTTGATATTTAATTCTACCGTCCTAAATAAGAAATTAAATACGTTACTTGATTAGCTGCAGACACAAACATAACTTACCCTGCATGTCTGCGTAACTCATTCCCTGTTGAACTTCGTATTAAATTCTTTCATAAGAAAAATTATCTTCAAAGAGCATAAGGCAAGTAACAAATCATTCTAATTGTGACCTGTTTCTCTGGCAATCCACTTACTAGAATAGGCAGCCTTTCTTATACAATTAATAGAATGGACCGCAAAGCCATGCATAAACGTTGCCTGCGTTGTAATAGCGAAGAGATAGAAGTGAACGCGGAACTGTTTTGTGTTATACGAAAAAGGAATATTTCCACACAAGAAAAAATACAGGAAGTTCAAAAAATTTTAGGAAAAAATCCTCAACCTGACATCAATGCACAAGATGGTAATGATAATTGGAACACTGCCTTGCACTTGGCGATTAAAAGAAATGAGTTGGAAGTGGTTCATTTTCTGCTCACTCAAGGAGCAGATACTACAATTGAAAATACTGATGGAAAAACGCCTTTGAATTTGGCTGAAGAACGTAATCATGTAGAGATTATTGATGCATTGAAAAGCTTTACTTCAAAGGTAGAATGGCCGCCTTCAGATACAGACAGATTAGTGTCAAAAACCTCTAAGCCAGTTGCGGCCGATCCAAATCAGGTGTCAGTATTCCATAGTAACCCACATGTAGCTACGTCCAGCAAGCAAGCAGAGTCAACGGTTCTGCCGCCTTTCTCAGGAAAATTAAGAGTAGACACAAAGCTGAAATTGAGCCATGATAATTTTAACCAACCAATCAAGAAGTTTCACAAAAACAAACAATTATCCGCCATTGACCAACTCAGAGCAACGCCCGCTTACCCCACGCCCCACGTGTTGGCCCAGTTCGCCAACATGGTATATCATGACTCCAAAATTGGAGAATCTACACCTCCCAAAGGCTGGCTGTTGTTAACGACAGCATCTCATTTTGGGATCAAGAACGGCTACTTCGGAGCAGCCTACTGGCACCCGGAACATCAGCAAGTGGTGATTGCTCATCGAGGGACTAATATGAAGAATGTTGGTGCTGTTGTAACAGATGTTAAGGGTATTTTATTTAACAACTACGTTGAACAAATGAATTCCGCCAGCACATTTGCTAACAAGGTGGTCTCCATTCTGGAAGAAATAGAGCAAGAAAAGAATATCAGTTTTGAACTATTTTTCACCGGTCACTCCTTAGGAGGTTGGCTGGCGCAGGTAACTGCGTTTACCACTGAGTACCTTGAAGTGAAAGGAGGTAAATTTCTTAAAAGGCTTGCAAGAGAAGAAAATGAACCACCTGCAAGCAGCACTGTGCAAGACATTCATGTTGTCAGCCAGAGTTATCATCCACACGCAGTAGTTTTCGACAGCCCAGGTTGCAAAGATATGTTATCACAAATGACTGACACACTAGATGTACGCCACAAAGGGCATTCCATTGATTTACAGCACTTAGACATCACCAGTTACCTGTCTGCTCCAAATCGCATAAATACCTGTAACACACACTTAGGGACACTGTATCGCATCTTTACAGATATTACTGATATGGGCTGGAAGGAAAAACATACTCCATTGTACAACCTAGCAACACACAGTATGGACAAAATTGTGCAAGCCTTTGACCCTGAAACGGGGCAAGTACGTAAAGATGATGAAGGTAGACTGAAAATACGAGAGGTGATCGATTGGCCTGTTAGTGCAGGCTTAACGGGTGGTGCAGAATTGAATAATTTTTTTAAATGGGCAGAGCATCTTAAAAATTACCACCCTGAGATAATTGACACTGCCCCTAGCAAGGTGCCCAAGGGTTACTACCCACTTCGTTATCAAACTAAGACATACGACGAATGCACAGGAAGTCTCAGCATTTTTAATAAGGATCAGCAGGAGTTCCTGGAGTGTTACTGTTTGTTGTGTCACGTGAAGGAATTCTTTAAGCCTGAGGATCTGTTTTCTGTATTGAATAAGGCTGAACCCAAAAAAGAAGCTGAACAATATTTACCAAAATTCGAACTTGGCAATGAAAGTGTCCGCTGTTCGGATGCTAGCACATTGGAAGCCCTGATTCCATATGTGAAGCGGTTGATTCGACTTTTTCCACACATAAAACAGAACATAAAGTCCAAATTATCATCACCCCAAATAAGAAATATGGTTTATCAACATGAAACTCAGCGTTATGTCGAAAATATTGACCAAAATGCACTTGATTTTAAACCTGAGGCACTGGGTTTAAAAGAATTTCTTACTAATGACCACCAACAAATTTGGCAGTTACGAATGGTTGATGGAGATGCTTGGACAGGTATGACCAAGGTTTACCGGGTACTCCAAAACACATCCTGTACGCCAAATTACACCAGTAAGGGTCACTATACCATACTGAAATTAAAGCGGCTGCTAACGGTCAATCGAATGATAAACTTGAAAGAACTACTGGCATCAATGGAAACACCGCATCTACTGATGATAGCGTGCGGAACCAATCAGCCAGTTAATGATGAGCTAAGAGACGTGTTCAAGGAATTGTTTGGCACTATGAAACAGAAGAAGGCTCTGAAAATAATTTTGACCACACAATCAGAAGAAAGCACCGCTGCATTTCTGGAACAAATAGCTAGAAAAACACTCAAAGAAGGGTACATTACAACAGACGAACATTTAGCTTGGAGTGATTTAACCGCCAGTTCGCAAACAGAAATATTAAAGAAGACAGTGATTTTTCAAGGCAGAAGAGTTGCCTTAAATCAACTCACATCTGCTGGATTAATGACAGATTCCTTTCCACTTGCTGATCTGTTACAAGGAAAGGAACTTAGAATTGGTGAAGAACCGGTACTGTCTGCTTGCAATGGTTACAATGAAAAGTACTATATCGGTAGAACTTTTAAGCACAACATCTTCATTAAGCAGGACATTTCAAATGATAAAAGAGGAGGAAAGATTTTTGATTTATTGGCTAGTACTGAACAGGAATTCAAACAGTTCTGTCAACAGAATCCAAAGGCTAATGTGCATTGGCTACACAAAGAAAAATCAGGGGAAATCATTTGGCAGCAGTCACAAGGGAATTTGAAGACATTACGTGAATATATTGATACCCACAAATCCCATTCTTTTACTCCTAGCAATATATACAACCTGTTGCAGCAAGCAAAGTACCAGAGGGTCATGCTAATTGCTGACAGGGCAGGAACAGGTAAAACCACCGTACTGACCCATTTATCTAAACAAATCAAACAATACTTCCCAGCCCACTGGTTGGCGAGAATTGATTTAAACAACTACACAGTTCTACTTGAAGCTCAGAAGGGAAGAAAGATGGATAAAGGAAGGTTACTTGAATTTATATCAAAAGAAGTACTAAAGCTTGAATCTCATTTAGAGAAACAGTTGTTTAAGAATAGCTTCGAAGGAAATGAATTTAACAAAGCAGTAGTAATAGTGGACGGTTTTGATGAAATTAGTCCCAGCTACAAAGAGGCAGTTCTTGACATGCTGAAAGTTCTGAAGCAGACTTCATTAGAGCAGATGTGGATCACCACCCGACCCCACCTGAGAGAGGAATTGGAGGATAATTTGCAACAGCTGTCCTACACCCTACAGCCCTTCTCCGAAGTCGAGCAAGTTGAATTTCTAAAGAAATTCTGGCTTCAAACTTCAAATATTGAAGTCATGAATCGACACCGGTTACACGTTTATGCTGAAGCATTAATCAGAAATCTGGCACAGTCAATCAGCGATAAGGACAAGGAGTTCACAGGCATTCCCTTACAAACTCGCATGCTAGCCGAGGCATTTGAAGAGGACTTTAGATCATTTAGTGTGTCAGAGAAATCACAGCCTGAGTTACCTCACAAGCTAGATTTGCTGGGGTTATACGGAGGATTTATTGACAGAAAATACTATATATATTATAGGGAAAAATCTAAAACAGAACCATTCAACATGGCTATAAAAGAGCAACGAGAACGTGATTTGAAAAACATACAAGTGGAGCATCAGCTGTTAGCCTTAGAGGCGTTGTTTACTGAGGATCAGGTGACATTTCTGCAAAGTTATAACAATTCTACATTTTCAGATGAAGAATTAGCTAGGATTGGGATAGCACAGAGAAACAATGAGGATAAGCCCCATTTCATCCACCGCACTTTTGCTGAGTATTTTGTGGCTGATTTCTTAATAAACCAATTGACCAAAAAAACTAAACAACACGAACAAGTGCAGCGACTTTTACTAAATGAAGTTCTATTACGAATGGATTGTCATGTAATTAGAGCCTTTATGGATGGATTATTGGAAAATTCTAAGCCATCGAAAGAGGCCTTGAAAGAGTACGGAGACCTACTCGATGAAGAGTGGAATAAGCAAGAAATACACCAACCCCTGTTAGTTAAAACAACAGCATTACTTGAAGCAGGGAGAGAAGATAACATTCGTATAATTGAATTTTTACTGGACAGTCTAAAATCAGGAGAACATTCACAACCTTTAAGAGTGATGATGTTGGCCAAAGACCATGGAAGGAAAACAGCTTGGCATTGGGCAGCACAAGCAGGTCACATGAAGGCAGTAGAGAACTTGTGGGGTTGGGCTAAAGCACAAATAACCCAAGGTGATTTAAAAAATGAATTATTGTTAGGAAAGGACTTGGAGGGAAGAACTGCATGGCATGGGGCAGCACAAAGGGGCAGAGTAGAGATGCTGGTCAAACTGTGGGATTTGGCTAAAGAACTGCAGCTAAAACCAGAGGAATTAAGGGATCAGATGTTTTTGTCAAAAGACATGTTTGGACAAACGGCCTGGCATATGGCAGCAGGAGAAGGTCACGTTGAAGTATTAGAGATACTGTGTGACTGGGCTAAACAACTACAGCTAAAACCAGAGAAAATAAGGAAAGAGTTGTATTTGTCAAAAGACGAGTTGGGTCAAATGGCCTGGCACGTGGCAGCAGAAGGGGGCCATGTTGAAGTATTAGAGAAACTGTGGGATTGGGCTAAAGAACTACAGCTAATACCAGAAGATTTAAGGAATCAGGTGTATTTGTCAAAAGTTGAGTATGGACAAACTGCCTGGCATATGGCAGCAAAGAGAGGCCACGTTGAAGCATTACAGAAATTGTGGGATTGGACTAAAAATCTGCAGCTAAAACCAGAGGAATTAAGGAAAGGAGTGTGGTTGTCAAAAGACAATTCTGGAAAGACGGCCTGGTACTATGCAGCAAGAGATGGCCACTTGAGAGTATTAGAGAAACTGTGGAATTTTGCTAAAGAACTGCAGCTAAAACCAGAGGAATTGAGAAATCAGGTGTATTTGTCAAAAGTCGAGTTTGGACAAACAGCCTGGGATGTGGCAGCAAAAAGAGCCCACGTTGAAGTATTAGAGAAATTGTGGGACTGTGCTAAAAATCTGCAACTAACACCAGAGGAATTAAAGAATCAGGTGTGGTTGTCAAAAGACAATTCCGGAAAGACGGCCTGGCATAAAGCAGCAGCAAAAGGCCACGTTGAATTAATAGAGAAATTGTGGAAGTTTGCTAAAGAACTGCAGCTAAAACCAGAGGAATTAAGAAATCAGTTGTATTTGTCAAAAGACGTGATCGGACAAACAGCCTGGCATATAGCAGCAAATGAACGCCATGTTGAAATATTAGAGAAACTGTGGGATTTGGCCAAAGAATTGCAGCTGAAACCAGAGGAAGTAAGGAATCAGATGTATTTGTCAAAAGACGTGATCGGACAAACAGCCTGGCATATGGCAGCAAATAAAGGCCACGTTGAAATATTACAGAAACTGTGGGATTTGGCCAAAAAATTGCAGCTGAAATCAGAGGAAGTAAGGAATCAGATTTATTTGTCAGAAGACATGTTTGAACAAACGGCCTGGCATATGGCAGCAAATAAAGGCCACGTTGAAATATTAGAAAAACTGTGGGATTGGGCTAAAGAACTACAGCTAAAACCAGAGGATATAAGAAATCAGGTGTACTTCTCAAAAGACATGTTTGGACACACGACTTGGCATACAGCTGCAAAAAGAGGCCACGTTGAAGTATTACAGAAATTGTGGGATTGGACTAAAAATCTGCAAGAAAAGCCACAGGAATTAAGGAATCAATTGTGGTTGTCGAAAGACAATTCTGGAAAGACGGCCTGGAATTATGCAGTAAGATTTGGCCACGATGAAGTATTACAGAAACTGTATGAATGGTCAAACGAACTACAGCTAAAACCAGAGTAATTAAGGAAACAGGTGTATTTGTCAAAAGAAAAGTTGGGACAAACGACCTGGCAAATGGCAGCTGAAGGAAGCCACGTTGAATTATAAGATACACCTTGGGATTTTGCTAAAGAACTGCAGCTAAAACCAGAGGAATTAAAGATTATTTGATGTTGTTAAAAGATGGGTATGGACAAATGGTCTGGTATGTGGCTGCAGAAGGAGGCCAAATTGAATTATTAGAGAAAATGTGGGATTGGGCTAAAGAACTGCAGCTAAAACCTGAGGAATTAAGGAATCAGTTGTGGTTGACAAAACACAATTCTGGAAAGACGGCCTGGCATAATGCAGCAAGTGCAGGCCACGTTGAATTATTAGAGACGCTGTGGAACTGGGCTAAAATACTGCAGGTAAAACCAGAGAAGTTAAGGTATCATGTGTTTTTGTGAAAAGAAAATTCTGGGAAGATGGCCTGGTACAACGCAGCAGGAGAATGTCACGTTGAAGTATTGGAGAAACTGTAGAATAGGGCTGAAGAATCGCAGCTAAAACCAGTGGAATTAAGGAACCAGGTGTGGTGTCAAAAGTCAATTCTGCAAAAACAGCCTGGCATTATGCAGCAAGAGGAGGCCACGTTGAAATATTGGAGAAACTGTGGGATTGAGCTAAATTATTGCAGCTAAAACCAGAGGCGCTAAGGAATCAGGTCTGGTTGTTAAAAGACGAATGTGGCAAAATGACATTGCACATGGCAGCAGGAGACGACATTGAATTTTTGGAGAAACTGTGGTATTGAGCTTAAGAACTGCAGCTAACACCACAGGAGTTAAGAGGTCAGGTGTGGTTGTCTAAACTTACATCTGCAGAAACGGCTTTGCTCATGGCAGCAAGAGGAACCCGAGTTAAATTATTAGAGAAGCTGTGGGATTTGGCT
>JGI20166J26741_11742585_pt1 | contig 10561 bp, 8 predicted proteins | sample TergutCu122P5_FD_26741 | JGI IMG/M metagenome (IMG submission 26741) | reverse complement strand
ACTTCTTTTTATTCCCACAGCTCAAAAACCACTTGAAAGGGCGCCATTTTGGTACTTTGGATAATATCCAGAAGAGTGTAACTGACGAGCTGAAAGGTATTCCAGCAGAACCCTTCCAGCACTGCTACAAACAATGGAAACAATGTCTCCATTGCTGTGTAGCTGCTCAAGGGAACTATTTTGAAGGGGATAACCTTGATTTGTAAAAAGAATAAAATTCATGGTTAAAAGAAAATCAGTCTCATTACTTTTCTGCCACACCCCGTATACCATAAAATAATTATTTTATGGGTTTCTTGAAAAGTAACTTGGATAATACACACTGGTAGATAACGTGATGCCAAGGTTAATGTGTTCCAGGTGTTTTGCTTAAAATTTCTTTCACTTACCATTATGAAAGTCATCGTTTTGATTTGTTCCTGAATAAACATAAAGAATTTCTTAAACAAGCGATGAATTTATCAGTCAGTACAGTACTTCAGCATGGAGACTAACTGAAAACTACAGAATACAACACTGGTATAGAATGGACCCAGAATTTAACAAGGTGAGCCACAAACATCTGATGTTTGTTGAAATGAAATAATATTTTAAGGCAAAGTGATATATATATTCCATGCCCATCAGAATTAATGTAATCATTACTGTACAAATATGACGCTTTGTGGGTAACCACCATGTTGTTCAGTACACCTCTGCAATCACAGTGGAAAGGACACTCTAATATGTAGGATATATTTAAGGATACCTTGAATACACTCCTGAATTTTCTGTTTTAATTCACCTGTATTGGCTGGATGTGTTCCATATACCTTGCTTTCTGCATAGCCCCAGAAGATGTAATTGGGTGCTCCAAGATCAGGCAAGAAAGCAGGCCAGGTGATGCCTGCAAAATGAGCAATGGGTCTGCCTGGGAACGATGTCTTTGGAACTTGCATGGAAATCTTGTGCTGTGTGAGCAGTTGCTCCAAACATGATTTTGTGTGATAATAGGCAGTATGGCAGCGTCACTTAGTAAGCAAGCTGGTTTTCAAATTTAAAATGCAATCAGCTGTTTCTGGCACACCCACCCTGCCTGCTCACCTGATATTGCGGCACCTTTGTCAAAAGGCAAGATATATGGAACACATTCTGCCAATATTGATGACTTAAAACAGCAAATTTGAGAGTGTACTCAAGGATTCCCTAAAGAATTGCTATGACTTCATTGCCATTGTGACCACAGATTTGTACTGATTGACGTGGCAGTCACCTACAATGTGTCATATTCTAATAATAATGATTAACTTGAAATTCTCATGGACATGGCATGCATCTACCAATGTAAGTAATTTTTCCACTTTTCTTTAAAATGTTATTTCATTTCAAAAACGATCACATGCTGCTGGTTTATCTTGTAAAATATCTTCAAATTTTACAAGTAAGTATACTTTCTTAACACTACCATGCATATATTTTCCTGCCTTTATTACTCCATGAAACATGAATTTTGCAAGTTTTCTTGCTCATGGAGAATCTGCACCTGGGGCGGATACATGCTGCAGTACTACCAATGGATTACATCAGCTAGTTTTTCCAGACATTAGGCAGATGAGATGTGTTTGTGTTTCTTCAAATTACATCATGTTGACTTTCATCTTGTTTCAGCCTCTTTGATGATAATGAAGGGGAAGATATCCTTTCACCGAACCTTGACCAGCTTGTAGCCAATCACATAAGAAGTAAAGATGGACCAGGAACTAATTTGATGTCTGATGGCTTTAGCAGTGTTGGCAATAATGGGAAGTGGAAACATCCTAGTTTTGCAGTTTCAGACTTCGATACTGATGATGATGACTACGCAGCAGACAGTGATGATTGCTCTGTTTGAAATGTGTAAAACATTTTACTGTTGCAATGTGTCCCTTTAACACCAGCAGGTTGTTAGAACTTAACACATATAGCATGTTATACTTGGTCAGGATTTCTGCTGACTGCATATCATGTGCAAAACTATCATGACTGGACATTCAGAGTATCTGGAGCACAGTTATTCGCTGCTTTTGCCACAGACTGAAGACAGAACTAACATCAGGAATAGAGTGATCTTCCAATCACAGTGATAATTGAACATTCATAGTTTTCAGAAGTGCACTTGTACTGTTTAAGTAACCTGAAAGGTGTTCAAGTGTGTGTCTGACTTAGTTATTTTTGTAATTTATACAATGTCACAAATATGAAGTGAAGGTGTGTACTAGTGATTTTAGTGACTTGTTTAAATTTAAAAAGAGCTTTCTTTTATACTCTACAGATCTTCTTCCATTCATGCAGAATTTGTGTTCATTTCTCAGGAATACAGTTTGAAACAGCTGATTGGATTTATTCCAAATTTTTGAACATATGAATCTTCCAATATAATGAAAAATTACTGCAGTGAAACAAGAATATAGACTGCAACTGCAAGTTTGTAGACTGTTTTGCACGTGTTTTGGAGGCAGTTATTTAATCCAGTGCTTTTTTACTTCTGAAAATGTATATATATTCGATAACAGTAGTAATGAGCACATAGTGATGTCACCAAAATCTTAAATTATAAAGAAATTATACAAAGTTTCTTGACAGTTTAAATTTCACTACAGGTTGTTGTTGATAGAGGGAATATTTTTTCTCACTCAATTTGCAGCCTTTTGAAAGCTCAGATTTTATTTAAAAAATTAGTATTGGGTTCAGTAAGCATTTCACTTGGCATTGAGGCAGGAGTAAAGACAGTCTTCACTTAGAGGTTGTAAAATTGGAAACAAGATTAGAGTAAACATGTTACTTATTAAAATTATAATATAGCATTACAAAAATACCATTCATAAATTAAAAAAAGACTTCGTATATTTATTAAAATTGAAATGCTCTAACTTTGTCATGAAATGTTGGAAATTATCCATGTAGCATTAAGTGAGAAGTGTGGCGTCTGTAGAGCTTTTACTTATTCAGCATACAAATCATATGGTTTTGTAAGTGATAAAAAACTGTGACATCATGATAATGATTAGGAAGCAAAACATGTTACACAAGAGCTTGGAGAAGAGTAATCTATGACACAAACCCCAAAGAACACAATTTTCCAGGGCCAAACTGTCTGGTTGCTCAAGTATGTGTGTTTTAAAAGAACTGTTGCTGAAATTTGCAACAAACCAGCATGTCATATGATACATGGAATTACTGAAGTATATTGGCTTAACTTCTCAAGAACTGTATCTTCCATTTTCCATTTATATTAGTATCAAATGTAGATCAAGTGTAAGTTATTTGATTCCACACACATTCTAAAAATTCCAGAAGGTTTCTGTTTTTTTTTCTTTCTTTCTGTTGTGAATGTGTAACACCAAATCTCTTAAAGCTTCATGCAGTATTATTAAATGCTGATTGTGTACATGTTAAACTAAGTCAAAAAATACCACTGGCTGTACTAAGTAGAGCCACATTTCACTGCATTGGGGAATTAAGCTGATATTCATGTAGATCCACTGCATGTTTCTTTTTAATATGTGACTGAAAGGTTTTAAAAGTACACACATGAAATTAATGTAGAAATATGTGTGTGCAGATGACACTGTTGATGTAACATCAAATTAACATGCCAGTATCTCTAAAGGTGACAAAAGACTGGGTGTGAATGGGCATGTTGTGGGAGAAGGTTTATCATATCCAAAAATGCAAATACCATACTTTACAACACTCCATTTGAGGTTGTACCCAAGAATGACTGACAATATGCAGTACTCCAGTTGTATGTAAATCAGTGTTATAACTATGACACATGTAACATTATAAACAGCTCAGTAGATTGTAGACTGTAGTACAAAGGCAGCAGTGATTCTAGACCACCAGAACACATTGTTATGAAGTCTGGTAGCTCTCTAGAAGTGTGACTGATTTATTATGTAAGTATTAAAGTATTATTAATATAATAAAGTTTAAAGAAGCTGAAGAAACTGTAGATAATTTATGTTATCAAATTTAATGATACATGTTACTGTAATACCAATGCCTATTCGGCAGTTTCCTTGTCTGAGTGTGTGAGTGTAAAGATGTGTATTTATGTCACATTTATTTTCCACTTCTTTATTAGAAAGCAGTTGGCAGAATGTATATGAATAGTCTTGGAACTAAAACATCACATCCTGTTACTCTGTACCAGTAATAGAACTACTGTTGTTCTAGTCCAGGTGTGTGCAAATTAACTTTAGAGTGCTGTGCACCTCTTTTAGCCATACTACATGAAATCCAAAGAGGACTTTTTTATACTTGTTAATAGTTGAATGTAATAAAGCTGTAATTTTCTGTTTTAAGTTCTACAATAATATTATTGTTAGTTATATGAAGTTGAATTAGTTTTCTTTTGTTGTTAGAACATTGTTATATATATGGTATACCACCATGTTATATGTCTTCAATTTTTTTTTTAATATTGAAAAATAGTTGTAACCAATGTTAAGTGAATAATTTAGAAACATGCTACATAAATTGTTATAGACAGTATCCTTAGTATGTTAATTAAATGTTATCACTGGTAATATTTTATACAGCATAGGAAATAAATTTAATGTAATTATAAACTTTTTACTTCATTAGGTGTTTGCAATTGATGTTTGTTATGATACATACTGGTGCTGCAAATGGTTTTTAAAGTATTATGTTATGATGATTATGATTACAACAACAACAACAACAACATATGACCCATACAAATGATAATTATTTGGCTACTGAAATAAGGCAGAATAATAAAGAAAGCTGACCAGTGACAGCTTGACTCTTGTACTGGTGTTCACTTTGTCTCTATTTTTAGAGGAATTTATAGCAGAGTGTTAGCAAAATAATGAACGAAAAACTAAACAGTTCTTTGTATTGAAGTTTATGGATATATTATACCAAGCATTTTTAAACTGTACTAATCTGTTTGAAATGAATAATATAAAAATAATAACAAGAGAATGTTCAGTGTATTAGAATTGAAGAGACTGCAAATGTTGTGCATAATGTTAAATATTTACATATGAAAGAGTTCTAGAATTATATGCACCAGTACCATAAAAGCAGTAGTGATGATTGACCAATAGCTCAGATTCAGTATTGTCCCTGTATTTGCATTTGCCTTTAGTTTGAGACGAGAAATATACAGCAACAGTTCATGTCCTAAAACAAGTTCCCACTTTCTTTTACATGGGAACCAGGGTACTTAGCATAGCTCTATCATTAACATGCTGTCAGTTACATTTAATTAAAATATGTCTGTACATTTATGACTATAAAATCTTTTGTAGTGTTTCTACTCTGGATATATAAACTTTTAAAATGGTACTGAATGTTACTTCATTGTCCATGAGTTGCCTTGTCCTTTACATATTGTCTCTTCACAGAGCAAGTGCTACCATGCCTCAGTTCATTTCTCTTTCGCTTTGATAAATGCCCCAGCTGGAGAAAAGTAAAATACCACTGAAAGTACAATGGGAAACAAGGACAGGAATGGTCTGTTTATGAAATAAATTATTATTAACCACTGCCTATCTGACTGGGACACCTGCACAGTTGATTATCTTATTATCTTCATCATTCATATTTATTTCCATGTGCGACAAATATTTCATTGAAGAATACCATCATACACATCACATATTCCTATTCTAGTTACTTAAATTAATTTTTCTTACAGATCTCTATTTACACCAGACTCAATTTTATGGCTATAGCTGCATACACATCAATTTAAGCTTGGGTGGAAATGTACAATTGCCTGATATGTGACCTACGGAGGAAGGTCCAATTTTCCCGGAACAAATGACATTATCCAACCTGTACTACCTAGTTCATTGCATTTTTACATGTGGAAGTGAAAAGAAATTTGGAAAGCAGTATGGGCAATTGTAAGTTCACATCTATATAAATGCAGTGTTATTCTATTGAATGTTGTTTCTCCAAGTTCTGTTTACTGTTGCTGTAGTTTTTTTACAGTATAATATGTTAAAACAGATTTTTAATGTCAGTCATTACCTCTAACGCAAAGTATGGGAAACAACTTGGTGGGTTAGTATATCTGTTTTCATTCTGTTATGCAGTATGGATTAATATTTTGAAGGGACTCTTCATATAGTGCAACAATTTTTAAACAAAAGAATATACTGAGAATTATTACAGGATGCAGAAATACAGACTCATTTAGAGATTTATTTAAGAATTGAAAAATTCTGCCTTTTCAATCACAATATATATAACTTCTCTTATTTGTGGTAAACAACAAAAATAAAGTCAAATTCTGTTGTCTATAACAAATTGTAGACAAAAATTTAACTTTCACCAACCTTCATCAAATTTACCACTACATCAAAAAGGTGCCCACTCACCTGCAATACAAATATATATTAGTCTCCCACAGAGTTTCAAAAAGTTAAGTGACAACTTTAAACAATTCATATCAACCTCAAAGAATTATTTATATGCTCACTCTTACTCTGCAGCTGAATATGTGTGTAATATTTTCTTGACCTGTTCTATATCCAAAGTGTTAACCTGTTTTTGATTAATGGACTGCAAATATATTCATTTAAATTCAATTCAATCTTCTTTTGATATTACTATTCATGTGAACATCACATCCCTTGAAGATCACTAAAGCCAAGACATTTCTGCAACAATACTGTATATTATTATTATTATACAAGAAGTTATTCTCGTTGACAGGATACAATGAATATGTTAAATATTGAACATGGAATTTTACCACATGGTGAAAAATTAGGACTTGTAGCTGCAGTCAGTTATATGAACTACTCCATATGAAAGGGCAGAACCATTATATGCTGTATTTACGCAAATATATGACGAGAATTTCTTCGTAATTCGTTAATCTGAAAAATGGCCCGGGGGGAGGGGGGGCAACATTGTATTTGCGTACTCATGTAATCGCATTCTGCGTCTTCCCCGTAAGTGACCTTTTCACCATTACTGCTGCCGTGATAATCACACAACGGAAACATCGTCGGTAAGTAGGTGACATGATCTTAATAATTTACCAGGCCGCCATACGCATGCAACTTAGAAAGATTTTCACTGCTTCATTTATGCTAAGAATTCAATTTATTTTTGTACATCATTTCACAACTTAATTACAGTCACTGAATGAAAAATCTCTGATTCATGCCGCAACTGTCCTCAGTCTCATGTGTCTTAAAGTTGCATGCTTAAATTTATAGATTGCTCCGCTATAATCGCGAACAATTCGCAATTCTAGAATTCTAACTGCCGAATAGTCGTGCATGCTCGTTAATTTTGACACCCCACCCCCCCCAAAATTGATACAACCCAGAGTTTTTCTTGGTTCCTTGTGGTTCAATAGATCCCAACGCAACATGGGAAATCGCACCCCACTAATCTGTGATAGCACCCACCTCCACATGGCTCGAGAAGGAAGATGGCGTCCGCAGTTCCTGTTGTTGCAGGTAATTGTAGAAGTTTGAGACGTTTATTGCTTTACTTGTAATGTTTGTAAGAGTTTACTCCTTCGTCTGAAACAGGGTAAGCAGTGATTACTGCGTGTGGCATATATGTACCTAAGTACAAGGAAGATGAGTGTTATTATCTCTTGGTGTGTGCACCATACGTGACAGTAGTAACCTAACAGTGGGCAAATGGGATAACTGAAACATTGGTAAAATGCCTTTAAAATGTACGTGATATTATTTCAGTGCGAGGCTCGACAGGGATTTCCATTAATCTTGGTCCTCCAAGTTACGACCTTGTCTCTGCATTTACACGCGATGACAGCAAGTCGTGTAAGGCAATGCTTTTTGACCCACAAGGGAAGTATTTCGCCTGGGTGAATGGGACATGGTGAGTTCATGGCTTATTGACCACTAGCAGTGTTCAGAAGTAGTAATTAATGTTAAGTTTAAGTGTGACTATATTTTAATTTTTAATTTCAGTGTCAAGGTTGTTGCAACTTCAACGTGGAAAGTATTAGCAGAAATTCAGCGACCCAAAGTATCCAATTTAGAATTTTCCCCAAAGGGGACGTATTTAATGACGTGGGAACCTTTCGTAGGTGAGTATAAATGGTCATTTGTCTACATACATATGGAAATACATTGAGGTGTTAGTTCCATATCCAACAGCATGGAATGGAAATCTTCCTGACAACGTACTAGCCGCTGAGTTAGTGAAGAAATTCATCGCCCTTAATGGAAGTGAAGAGTTCATTATCATAATAATTTCCTGTCACTAGTCCACGTTCTGAACCAAATGAATCCAGTCCACATATGGCCCACTTTTCAATCTTGTAAGTTTTAAGATTCATTTTCGTATTAATTCTCTCATCACTACTTAGATTTCCAAGTGGCATTCTTTCTTCAGGTGTTGAAGTAGGTAACTCAAGAAGCAGAGGAAGAATGATTTCCTAATTTTTGGTGGATGATTCATTGGCAGGAAAAACTTGAAGGTAACAGTGGTCTAGGATTTTCTGTATATAAGGCCATTGGTGAACTTGGAACTGTGGTGATTCAGAAGCAGAAATTATATAATGATAGATGTTTCTTTTCATTATTATAGTTATTTAGTAGAAAACAACAGCAGTCAGTAATGGCAGAAATTGTCTCCAAATAAACTATTAATCACTCATAGAAAAGTATGTGAAAGACTGTATACAACAAAAATCAGCAATTTATAAGTGCTGAATTATAATTTCAGCAGTATACAACATATCATGTATTTCATACTGTCACATTGCAAAGTCATTAAGTCCGTTGCCAAATTTACCAACATTCATGGCTTTAGGCCTGCACTTCGTTAGAAGTGGGGTTTATTCAGTTCTCCAGTCATGTATGCGCATGCATTGCCCTTCATATTGGATATGAAAAGTGAAGAAAGCTGGTCACATTGGTATTTAAAAATTGTCTTAAAGGCCTCAGTGAATTGGCCATTGTTTATAAGCATGTATCTATACCTTGTCTTGGTCAGCACCTAATCAGCACACAAGGCAAATGTCACATCTTCCAGTGGCAATGCAGATGAAATATCTACCAGCTGTTCACCGTAGCATGTACAATCATGAATGATGGGTGAAGTTTGGAGTTCAGATCATTTACTGCCACAGATGATTGGTTGCATGGCATAACCATTGTTGATGTAGGCAGCAAAAGCAGGCATGAATTCAAAATACTCTCTATAATAACTAGGTGTCATGGTAACCTGACACCTATGACTTGTTGAGACCTGCAAGAAACTCATGCTATGTATTTAAATGTCTTTCAGGTAATAATGATGTGTTTTGTGTTGTTAAAATTTGTATACATATCTTAGTTAGAATTATTATTTACCTTCTTCTGTCCTTAGTAACACAATCTAATCCACAAGGGGGACCAAATCTTCATATATTCAAGTCTGAGTGTGGTGAACTGGTCAAAGACTTTATTCATAAGAAGCAAATTGGATGGTGAGTGAACATTTTGATTTCCATTACACTTTGAAAAAAATTTTTGTAGTTATGGTGACAAGCATCATCAGTTCATCCCATTTGAAGTTTGGAAACAGGTCCCCCAGCCCCCCCCCCTTTTTTTTTGTTTTGTTGTCTTGTATTGTAATATTATGCTCGTAAGAGTAAGTGAAATATTTTCATGATACAGAGATTTCACACAATATCTGTACTCTGTTTTTTTTTTTGTGTGGTGCTGAATATTGAATTGAATACACTGAAAGGAAACATTACTGTGGTGATTTTGAGCAGTTGCAAGTATTTGCAAAATCAGGAATTTCCTGAAATTGAACCATGAGATCATATGTTTTGCATACATGAAACACATTTCTACCCAATTTAACATCAATTCTGATGCCAAAGGGTTAATTGGTGATGTGCAGGGATGTAAAGATGTTATGTCATATAGTTGTGTAGGTGAGTACGAATGTTCCATAGAAACTTGCTACGTCTTCTGACACGCAGATGAGGGCACCAGGTTTCTCCATGTCTCCCACACCATATGGTATCACATTGCCAAAGAGTGCTGTAATAGCCTTTGTTATATATTCTGCAGGGAGCCGCAGTGGAGTTCAGATGAGAAACTTTGTGCACGGAATGTGAATAATGAAGTACTGTTTTATGATGTACCAAATTTTGATGTTGTGGCACACAAGATTCACATCCAAAAAGTTGCTGACTTCAGCATCTCTCCAGGAACATCTCCATACCATATCCTCTGTTATGTGCCAGGTAAAAAGTCATAGTACTAGAAAATCTCATGAATCTTATAGTCCTTATTTTGATATAACCTAGGCATATGGCTTGTAAGTGTATTTATTTATTTCAATCCAGCCAGCCATACATGTGACTTGGATATGTCAAAATATAACATAGTCCAACATACAGTGCTCAGTCATTCAAAATATCTACACAGTACATTGCTACTCAAAAACAATATTAGAAAAGATTATGTACAATGCAAAATTATGTATACAGGGTGTCCCAGGAGGAAAGGACCTAACTTCGGGAGAGTGTTCCTTAGGTCAAACTATACCGATATAACCCAAAACACCTATATCC
>JGI20166J26741_11742474_pt1 | contig 10564 bp, 8 predicted proteins | sample TergutCu122P5_FD_26741 | JGI IMG/M metagenome (IMG submission 26741) | reverse complement strand
ATCTCGGTGGATCCTGAGGCTTAGGAAACACCATGAATGGCACTAGGCAGATAACAAGCATCAGCCACTTGTACTTCAGCAGCTTCACCAGTTCGAAGAGCACATGCATGACGAAGAGGCACGACAGGAACCAAAGCTGGACGCCAGCTACACTAAATGTGTTGCGTACCACACCTTTCGCGACCATGATCAGCAGCGGCACGACCTCACCAGGCTTAGGGTTATGGATCAACGCCCAGATCACTATGCTGACGATGGCGAAAATGTAGAAGGGCAGCAGAATGGATACGGCATACTTCTTGATATTCGACAGAACGCTGGCATCCCTCGAAGAGCTGATGGACTCCATGCAGCCGGCGATGAAGAAGAATAGCGGCACGTGGTAAGTGAAAACAAACTCGTAGGCCGGGCCGGAGGCAGCGCCCATGTGTCCCAGATAGACCGAAAAGATTCCGAAGTATTTAAGTACGTCGATCCAGGTGATTCGCTGCTTAGCCATTAGTTAGTTAGTACCTATCTCTGAGGATTCTTGTTGTCGCGGCGAGGGATCAGCCAGATCCGACGTAATGATCCTACGCCGTCTGCTGCCGTCTCACTGGGATTTTGATCAAGCTCGCTGAACCCACTCACAAATCGTAGTGGGGATACAACTGACTGTGCTCCCGCATCCACACACCCAACTCAGCCACCATCGTCTCGTAGTTCGGCACCTCGTAGGCGAAGTCGAACCGCGTGCGGACAAGCGACTTGTCGCTCGGGTTGCCATCCGAAGGCTGAACTTCCACCGGGTACCTGCGCAAGTGTTTGTTGAACAGACAGAGCAGGTCAAACTTGCTGATGGGCTGCTTGTAGACCATGTTGTACAGCCCGTGCGCCTTCTGCTGGACGGCTTTCTCCATCACCTTGGCCAACTCCAGGGTCGACAGGCCAGTCCAGAGCGCCTGCCGGTATCCTTGCACCTGGCCCCGCTGCTGCATGAACCAGTTCAGCAGCCCGATGCCGGACGGGTTCATATCCGGGCCAACTATGGAGTTGCGCAACGTGATGTTCTTGTCGTCCTCCAGTTCGCCCAACGCCTTCGACCGGTCGTAGAACGTCGTGCCGTCGCGCGGGCTGGTCTCGGTGTACTGGCCCTGCTTTCCGGAGAAGACGCAGTCAGTGCTCATGTGTACGATCTGCGTGTCGAGGTCCTTAGTTATTTCCGCCAGGAAATGCGGTAAGTATCCGTTCAGGAAAGCCGCGAGCGCCTTGTCGTTCTCGGCGAACTGGTTGAGAATGCCAATACAGTTGATCACGGCGTCGAAGCCACCCTTGACGACGAGTTCTTTAACCAGTTCAGTGTCCCTGGCATCGCCGACGACGGGACGGCACAGTGTCGTCGCCGTTCGGTCGAACCCGGTCACGTCATGTCCGCGCTCCACCATGTACAGCGAGATCATGTGGCCGGCTTGCCCACGAGATCCAAGAACAAGCAGTTTCACTTCATCGCCTCCTCCAGCATCGACTCACTACGACCGGTGTTCGCTGCTCTTAAGCAGCCTGTCGACGATACGCGCGGATTCCAGACGGTTCTGCGCCAGGTCTGGCACGGTGCGCAGGAAGTCTAGCTCCTTCAGCATCGGCTCGACGAAACCGCACGGACGAACATCCGCGCCGATGTACAGGGTGTTCATGGCCTTAGAAGGGAACGACCCGTTGCCGAATATGGAACAAACAAGATGCAAGGGATGAGAATAGAGAACATCCAAGTATGCATCCCCAGACGCGAAAGGATGCTGCGCCACGTAATCCGGCAAGCTCGCCAAACCTGGCCCGTCACCGTAGCAATCTATCGTCCACCCGTCATTGTGCAGCTTTTCGATCTCGTCCACCAGGGCTGCCGTGTTGTGCACAATACCCAGGTTGCCCGCATACAGCGCGGCTTTGGCCTGCTTGTCGACCTCGCGGTTGGCAGGTTTCTCGATCGTTGGCCAGAGGCGTGCGACGACGGCGTTGGCTCCCCGGTATTCGATATTTCCGGAGCACATCATCACCAGATCCCACTGCTTTAAATAATGGTCGATCACCCATTTCAGTACCGGCGCACCAAGCCGCTGCAACACCCCGAGCGACGAGACATTGCTTGGCAGATAGTCTTGTAAATGGAAAATCGTAGTGACCCGTTTCTTGTGCCGTCTCAATGTCCTGGTCATGAACACGTTGACGAATGGCGACGATGTCATGAAGACGGCGTCACCGTCTTTGACCTGGCTGGTCACATACGAACCCAAAGACTTCCAGAAGCGCATATAGTCGCGCAGTATTGCCACTTGCGAATTCCCGCGGGTGCCCTCGCCTGTGGCTAGGCGCACTATCGGCGAGGTCGGCGCTGACCGCTTGGCCTCGTGGAACGACCCAGAACCAGCCACGAGAACCGTGTCGTAACCCATGCCACGTAGCGTGTCCGCTAACTCCTCGACCAGCAACCCCGACGGCGACCCGTCGGGCCAGAAGTGGTTATTCACAAAGTGAATCATCCCTTCATCCTACCAGTGCCTGAGCTCCAGCAGACCCGTTGCCCAAAGACGTATACTGGAACGCGTCCATGGGGCTGTACAGCCCCAGCAAAGCTGTGGAAGGAAGATGCATGAGCCCGACTCTGCAGGGAGCAGTACTAGCGATCACCGGCGGGACGGGGTCATTCGGATCGACTATGGCCGTTCATGCCCTGACGCAAGGCGTCGCCCGCATCAACATTCTGAGCCGCGACGAGGCCAAGCAAGACGAGATGCGACGCCGCCTGAACGACGAACGGGTGCGCTTCTTCATCGGCGACACCCGCGATCGCGAATCACTAAAGCCAGCATTGAGGGATGTCGACTACGTGTTCCACGCCGCAGCACTGAAGCAAGTGCCTTCATGCGAGTTCTTTCCACTGCAGGCCGTGTACACGAATGTGATCGGCAGCGACAACGTACTGTCTGTCGCCGCCGATTCCGGTGTCAAGGTCTTTGTCGGCCTCAGCACCGATAAGGCGGTCTACCCGATCAACGCAATGGGCATGTCGAAGGCTCTGCTTGAGAAGACAGTTCAGGCATATGCGCGCAATAATCCTGGAAGTTCTTTGACTGTTGCGTTGACGCGGTACGGCAATGTCATGTACTCGAGGGGGTCGGTGCTTCCCCTATTCGTCCGCCAACTCAAGTCGGGCCAGCCACTGACAGTCACCGACGGCAACATGACACGCTTCCTGATGTCATTACGCGATTCCGTCGATCTGGTGGAACACGCCTTCGGATGCCAGGAATCCGGCAACCTTTTCGTCCGGAAGGCGCCGGCGGCCACCATTGAGACGCTCGCGTACGCCGTCGCCTCGCTGTTCGGTGTGGATGAGCCTGAGATCCACACGATCGGCTACCGGCACGGCGAAAAGAAGCACGAGACGCTACTCGCCGCCGAGGATATGGTCAAGGCAACCGACGAGGGTGATTACTTCCGAGTACCACTCGATGCGCGAAGCCTACAGTACGAGCAATTCTTCGATGAAGGCACCCCAATCGAGCCGGCTGAACCCTACACGTCGGCGAATACCCGGCGCCTTAACGTCGAGGAGACCAAGGCACTGCTGCTAACGCTGCCGGAAATCCAGAGGGAGTTGAACGGCTGATGTCTCGCCACGGCGGCGGGGCAGCAGTAGGCGTGGCCGGCGTCTTCTCCGCCGTCGTCGGCATGGCTTCACTGCTGATAGCCGCCCGCGTTCTATCAATCGCAGATAACTCACGCTTTTCGGTGTTTTGGGCTGTCCTGTTCTTCGGTTACGCCGTCGTTACGGGGCTGGCCGTCGAGACCACGAGAGCGATATCGTCGTCCAGCGAAGACGTTCAGCCAGAGAGCAGCCGGCCAAAAGTCGTGTCTCTGATGGTTCCTATTCTCTTGGCTATTCTCCTGATTACCGGGCTGACGTTGCCAGCCTGGCGCATGGCGGTGCCAGCCTTTGGACCTCACGACGACTGGCTGTTAGGCAGCGCACTAGTAAGCGGTGTAACCGGGTTCGCCGGCCAGTCCATCGCCGCCGGGGCTCTTGCCGGGGCGGAGAGGTTGGGGATATATGCGACGATGCTATTCGCGCAAGCCGGTTGGCGTCTTGCGATCATGCTGGTCGTCGGATTATCACACCCCACTGTGGTCGCCTTGGCATTCGCCTGTGTGTCGGCGGAGTTGGTTTGGATTGTGGTGTTGCTGCCTAATGCAGTTGTCCGGAAAGTCCTCATTCAGACAGTCAGCGAGTCGAGGCGACAGTTCGCCCAGCGGAGTGCGCTCGCGATGATTGGTCTTGGCGTCAGTTCGGTGCTTGTGGTTGGCTTCCCATGGCTTCTGGACCTGACGACTCCCGCCGCGAGCCTGCTCGGTGCGGCACCTCTGATGCTTGCGATATCGCTGACGCGGGCGCCGATAATGGTGCCCATCTCCGCCCTGTACAACGTCGTAATCGCACATTTTATTCGGGTAAAAGCGAGACGATCACGCACGATGACGGTGATGCTCACTTCGATTGCTGCCATCGGCTTGGTCGGTGCCGTCCTGGCCTGGTTGATCGGACCTTGGCTGCTTCATCTGTTGCGCGCCGACTACGTGCTGCCGGGGCTGACGCTGTCGTACCTGACACTCGGTGCGATGTGCACGGCCATGGTAACGATCACCGGCATGGTCTGCCAATCGAGCGCCCGCTACTTCCACTACCTTGTGGGTTGGTTTGTGGCCGTGGTTGTCGCTGTAGCGATGCTGTGCATACCTCTCCCGATCGGCACCCGCGCGGTTCTAGCCCTGATCGTCGGTCCGGTTTGTGGCATGATCACACACCTGGCCTTCATCTGGCGGTTCCGCGATACCATCTGGCCTGTCCCATCCGATCAGCCATCTGGCCAAACACCGCAGTGATCGGCACTCTGGTGGCCCTGCCAGTCGCCACGTCAGCCGAAGCGCCCACACGACGACGAACACCGTCATGACGCCTATCAGCAAATTGCGCACAACCAAGATCGCCGTCGCACCAAGACTTCCCGTCGGATTGGTCAGCAACGCGTCATAGTTGAACGGGAATAGAACCTGCGTCACCGCGGCCACAGCACACCCGAGCACCGCGACGATGGTGGCGGGCCTCCGGTGAACTGTTTCCCTGGCCTTGCCCCACAGTATCGCCAGCGGTCCGGCCAGCCAGATTATGTACTGCGGGCTGAGTACCTTGTTCACCGCGATCATGGCGACGATAAGTGCGCCTTGCGCCAACAGAATCGCGTACAAGCCATCGGCGGGGTCTGCTGGGGTTTCAGCGTGGCTCAACCGGGGACGCACAACCAATAGGTACGCCAGGACCAAGGCTAAAACCACAGTGGCGACCGTGAATAATGTGGACAGGAATTCACCCTTGGCTACGCCACGCCCCATCACCTCCCAGGCCTTGTAGTGGGACATGAACACAATGTCATAGCCTGGACTGGTGGCGTGACGAATCATCGCCCAAGTTGCAGCCAGTGATTCGACCTGCAGCCCACGTTGGCTTTGCCACAATACCGGCGATATCGACCGGGCCCAACCGTCCACCACCAACGAAATACCCCCAAGCAGACCACCTGCAGTCAAGAACGCAGGCAGGTATTTGCGGGCGTTGACAGAATGACCCGCCGCTGGAATTACGAGAAGAGCAGGCCAGAACTTCGTCGCGGCTCCCAGTGCTAACATGAGGCCACTTAGGCGAGGTCTGCCAACCTGGGTCAGCATAGCCAGCGTCACGCAAGCCGCCGGGATTAAGTCGATGCGCAACCACATGATAGGGCCTAGTAGAAATAGGAAGACCACCCAGTAACCTGCTGTCAAAGGCGTGGCCATTCGATACAGCGTGACGGTCACCAGCAGATCGAGCACCACGGTCATGCCCGACACCATCCCGAGAAAGGCCACCTCATGCCCGCCGGAGATAAAGAAGAACAACCGCATGATCCACAGGATTGGCGTCGGGTATTCGGCAAGCGCAGTGGCATTTGGCTGGCTCATCGACGTAAAATAATAGGCCGTGTCATTCAGTATCGACCGGCCGGGAACTAGCAGAATGAACAGCATCCCCAGTCGTGTCGCCAGCCAAAGGGTGCCGATGGCGATCGCGGGTTGCACATGTTTCACGCTCACGGAGTATACACTACGCTGACACAAGAAACTCGGGGGGGCCCCACACTAGTTGTTGCCAAGCGCTATACTGTGGAGCATGCGCAGCCAGGAGCCCCACAAGACGACTCCGTGGATCGATGTGATGATCCCGTTCTGGGGCGATCCCGATCTACTGCGAATGGCGATTGAGTCGGTCAGAAACCAGACCAACCCGAACTGGCGTATGGTCGTCGTCGATGACTGCTACCCCCAACCCGTCGAAAAACTAATCGCGTCTTTCGGTGACGCGCGAATAGCTTACGTGCGAAACCAGGCCAACCTGGGCACCACTGGTAACTACCAGCGCTGCCTCGAATTGAGCACCGGCCCGCACGTCATGCTATTCGGTTGCGACGACGTCATGTTGCCGAACTACGTGGAGTTGGTCTTGGACACATTCTCCCGCTATCCGGACGCCTCTATAGTTCAACCGGGTTTCCGCATCATCGACTCCGCTGGAAAGCCGGCCTTGCCGCTGCGTGATTTCGTGAAACGATTCCTACTGGCGCCTCGCGGATCATCCACCAAATTGCTGCACGGCGAGAAAGCGGCGTTCAGCTTGGCGCGCGGTGATTGGTTGAGTTGGCCCTCGCTGGCATTTCGAACAGACGACGTCAAGCGCTACCCATTCCGCGAAGGATTGCCCATCATTCAGGACTTGGCGCTGTTGATCGATATGATCATTGATGGTTGTACGCTGGTTTACGTCCCCGAGGTGGCATTCAATTGGCGACGCCACAGCCATAGTGCTGCCGCGACGTCGGTCATCACCGGGCGTCGATTCCCCGACGAGAGGCGATACCTTTCGCTGGCAGCAAGACTCTTGTACGAAAAGGGATGGAATCGAGCGGCCTGGGCCGCTCGTCTTCACGTGCTCTCACGTATGGACGCGCTGTCATGCCTGCCTGCCGCCATCCGCCGTGGTAATTGGGTGGGCATACTGGCCATCTTCAAACACGTATTGAGCATCGGATGAGTCGGAAGGTAATCATGGAAACGAATCACGACGTCTGCCTGGTAACGGGCGGTGCGGGCTTTATCGGCACCGCGATCGCACCAGGCCTGTTACAGCGGTATGCGCGCGTGGTCGCCTTAGACTCCTTGCTGCCACAGGTCCACGCATCGGGCCGGCGCCCGGCGGAGCTGGATGCAAGGGTTGAACTGGTGGTTGCCGATGTGCGCGATGCTCCCACCTTAGATGATGTGATCAGCAACGTCCGTCCCGGTACCGTCATCCATCTTGCTGCTGAGACCGGCACTGGACAATCGCTTGCGCAGGCGACGCTACACACGTCGACGAATGTGGTTGGCACCTCGCAATTGATGGACGCGTTCACCCGAACCGGACTAATGCCACGCCGACTAGTTCTGGCTTCAAGCCGGGCTGTCTATGGTGAAGGCGCTTGGCGTGAACGCGGCTCAGGGGCAGTGTACTACCCAGGGCAGCGCCCAGCCGAGCAACTAGGCGCGCACCAATGGGACTTCCCGGATGCCGATCCCCTGCCCATGCGGGCCGACACCACCGTTCCGCATCCGGTTAGCGTCTACGGAGTGACTAAGCTGACGCAGGAAATGCTGCTTTCAACCTGGGGGCAGTCATACGGTGTGCCAGTAGCCATCGTTAGGCTGCAGAACGTCTTCGGGCCCGGCCAGTCGCTTTCGAATCCCTACACTGGTATCATGAGTCTCTTCTGCCGCATCGCGCGGCAGGGTGGCACAATTCCGGTCTACGAAGACGGCGCAATTAGGCGAGACTTCGTTCTTATCGACGATGTAGCGGAAGCCCTGCTCTCTCTGGTCGACCACCCGGAAGCGAATGGACGTACCTTGGACGTCGGCTCCGGCGAGAGCCAGACCATATCCCAGGCCGCTCAACTCATCGCGGCATATTACAAGGCTCCAGATCCTGTGATTACGCAGCAGTACCGTCTGGGCGACGTCAGACATGCCTGGGCCGACACATCACAGGCCGAGGCCGTACTTGACTGGCACCCCAAGTGGAATTTGGCAGACGGTGTCACCCGGCTCGCCGACTGGATCGAACGACAACCAAGTATACCGAACGCGTAAGTCAGAAACGAGGTTGATAAGAAGTGGCTAGACAGATAGCTATTAGAAGCTTGATAATCAAAACGGTGTTTTCCGCGCTATTTGGTGTTGTCATGATGATGGATAGAAGAATTGTTGTCAATATTTCCTTTGATCATCTATTGACATCGAACTCAGACAACTATGTCGGTGCTACGTCTGTTTCCAGTATCCTGGCTCTTGTCATTTCTGCCACCGCTGTTTTCGCACTTCTCACCGGCGCCGAGCGACTAGCATCGTCGGGATGGAGATGGGTATTTCGTTCGCAGGTAGCACCGCCGTCACATCGTTGGTTCTGGATCTTCACAATTACCCTATCTCTGGCATGGCTGCCCTGGTGGCTGTCTAACCTCCCCGGAGGTGTCTTCTATGATACGTATGCAGTGTACCGAATCATTGATGGCACCCTGCCTTTGAGCAACCAGCAACCGATTTTCTACACCGGGATCAACGCGGTGGTGTTTTGGGTAGTGCGTTCGGTCTTTCACGGATCGATCGAAATCGCTGTATTCACCATGACCATGTTGACGTATTCCTTTATGGCTTTGTCTATTGCATACTTTCTGTATTGGCTGCTTAAGCATGGAGTCTCACGAGTGATCACATCCATCGTCTTGTCATATTTCGTTTTGCTCCCGCTTTTTTCGTATTATGCCTCATCAAACGGGAAGGACACATGGTTCTCCATCGCTGTATTCCTGTTCGCCATAAAGTTAGTCGATGTTGTTCGTACTCAAGGCGAGAGCCTGCGCAGAGGCAGAGGCGTCTTGCATTACATAACTCTGGCCTTTCTGATTTGCTGGTTCCGGAACAATGGAATCTATGTCGTTGCAGTAACGACGATCAGCCTATTAATCATCTATCGCCACGTACTGGTCATGTCGTATTTCCACCGTCGGGAGTCAGGCGACAGACTCAAGCAGTCCCCCTGGACCCTGAGAGAGAAACTACCACTGTTCTTGGCAGCCTCAGTCGTTCTAATCTTTGGTACCGGCCTATTTCAGGGGCCAGTATTTAGCTCAATCGGCTGGAATAAGGATCAATCGGTTGAAACGTACGGAATTCCTATCCAGCAGATATGTTCGATCATTGCAAACGGCGGACGGCTAAGCGACGCGGATCGAGCTGTCTTCGATCAAATTGTCGCTCCGAAAGTGATATCCGTCTATTTCTCCCCGCTGGGCGTTGATGAGGTGAAGAGTAATATGGGAGTCCAGGCCAAGCAATTCCTGAGCACCCATCAAGGCGACTTTCTCAGGGTCTGGCTTTCCGTTGTGAGTAATAACCCCAGGCAGGCATTTTATGCTTACCTGCTAACCACACTTGGCTTCTGGGACCCTGTCCGCGGCCATAATGCCGGATACATGCAGCACGGACTTGCTCCCGGTGGGGAGTTGTTAGGATTGAAGTGGTACGATGTGATACACAAAGTGACCGGACATAGCTTCAACGCCGTTTATGCTCCTCGCTATTTCATTAGTTCGGCATTGTTCTGTTGGTTGACTCTGTTTATGGCCGTTGTGCTCATACTTCGGCGTAAATCCGTCCTACTTTTACCGTTTGCCCCGCTGATAACGCTGTGGGGAACAATTCTGATTGCAACACCGATAGCGTTTGGTCTGCGGTATGTCTATGCATTCGTTCCGTTCTTAGCGCTAGCAGTGATACTTGCGTTTGGTTCAGAGATGTGGCTCGGGGAATATAGTCCATCTGCGGACGTATCGATCTCGAGAGATCCAGCAACAGACCAGGACTAGTACCTAGTCTGTGTTGCATGAGGTAAGCTGAGAAGACCCGACGACAAGGAGTAGTGACCTGTGGCCTCAAACGCAATCGCGAGCGGTGCGTCTTCGAGTGAAGTCTTCGACGGCAAGATATCTGAACCCAGGATCGCCGTAGTCGTGCCGTGCTATAACGAAGCGCTAACCATCGCCAAGGTCTGCGACGACTTTCGCAACATGCTGCCGCAGGCCCAGTTGTACGTGTATGACAACAATTCGACCGACGGCACCGGCGATATCGCGCGCGCGCACGGTGCCATCGTCCGGGTTGAGCGGCGCCAGGGCAAGGGCCATGCCATGCGCCAGGCGTTCCGCGAGGTAGATGCCGACGTCTACGTTATGATCGACGGCGACGACACCTACCCAGTCGAATCGATCCATGATTTATTGGTCCCTGTGCTCAGTGGGGACGCCGACTTGGTACTGGGCGACCGTCTGTCGAATGACAGCTACGCCAGTGAGAACAAGCGCCAATTCCACAGCTTCGGTAACGATCTGGTGCGCTGGATGATCAA